>Ga0209611_10000582_pt1 | contig 56119 bp, 28 predicted proteins | sample S1TSphgellanicum_3_FD_187693 | JGI IMG/M metagenome (GOLD analysis project Ga0209611, IMG submission 187693) | Host-associated microbial communities from peat moss isolated from Minnesota, USA - S1T2_Fc - Sphagnum magellanicum MG (SPAdes) (version 2) | ecosystem: Host-associated > Plants > Peat...
TGTGAAGCTGCAGTTGTCTCAGTTACCTAGGATGTTGTGGACCTGTAACCTGATTTTGCATGAAAATTTCCACATTGGATGGATCACAGTCATACCCAGCATGCTGCAGCTGAACTAGGGTTGCTTTTAAGAATGTGAGTTCATCTAGAATTGAAGACCTACTTGAAGTGTAATGTGATGATGGACAATGCCAAGTTGCATGAGGTCTGAAATCTTGCCCCTAGGCTCTTGGACACTCATTCTCCTCTGCTGGCATTGTTTTTCAGACCTGGGGACCCAATTTTCACCTGTCAGTTTCGGTGAGAAAAGTTCACATGCTTCCTTGGTGGGCCATGACCGGAGAGCAAGCTCTGTAGGGGACCAGAAGGGGCACCATCAGAGCACAGGGGATCAGGATAGGGAGGGGCACCATGATTTGCAACATGCTGGGCATGGCTGTGATCAGTTACACTAACCATGCATCTTCTCACTCAGGTTATGGTCACTTCCACCAGCAACCTGCCTAATGTTTCCATAGTGATCACCCCATGCATACAGGGAGCATATGAATCCAGATCACATGTCGCTATGAACATGGGAGTTGAGAAGAAATCTTGCCCAATCACCTCTGACGTTTGTGTACCACAGGGGAGCATCAGAGTAACCCTGGATTCTGGTGTGCCTTAGACCTTGTGGTGTGCGGGCTCTCAGGAAAATAGTTGGTCTACAAGCTATGACTGATCAGATGGAACTGGTAGTTAGAATTCCATTTAATGAACTGGAATGCACTGGACAGGTGTTTCTACTTATCATTTTCTGTGGACATGTTCTTTGTAGAGATATGCAGGTCTAGAATCCTGTGAGATGGGTCTGGTTCTAAGTTGGGAGGCTGTTTGTGGGTAGGTGGGGATTTGTTTCCACTTTATTTGTAGCAAAGACAATATTGATGCAAGCATCTGATTAGATACTCAGTGTTGGGAGGCCTTTGCATCTCTCAATTGTAGTGAGAGCATCTGTAAAGGTGCAGTGAAGGCCTTGTAGTACACACACTGTATTGTTGTGTGGGTGCTGTAGTGGTTTCTAATGGAGAGAGTTTCAGACACTGCTTCCTCCATTTTCATGGGTAGGAGTGACTCTGGAATAAATTGTACTTGTATGAAGTCAAGCCAGTTAAGTTTAGTTTAGGCCACTTTCCACTGTGTATCTTATTTGAAATGATTCAAAGAGCCTACAGCACATTTCAGGTAAAGATCCTGGATTGTAGGCAAAGAGCATTATGAAACAGTGTTGAAACTGCTCTAGATGTCCATTAGGAATCAAATGTTGGCTGACTTCTGATTTGGATATTGTGCACAGCATTTGGCTGAGGTGATGTATTGAAAGGTTCATGGGTTCATGTTTTGTCTCATGAACTCAAAAGTGTTTGGTAATACCCATTTTGATCTGCAATGTTTCCCTGGTGTAACATCATTGCTTCGCTTCTTGGGCCAGTGGAGGTTTCAAACCAGAGAGTTTTATAACGCAGTTTTCTTTGCCTATTTCTTAATGTGGGGATGGATCAATCCTGCCATCAAATCATGCAATTTTTCATCTGTTATGTAGTGGCAATGAATCTGTGTAATCAATTTTGTGAATGTCCTGTCTGATCTTAGTTTGAGATCTTTTTGCTTGGTTGCAGCACCTCTAGTTTTTCTTCCTGGTTTGGGATTACAGGTAGTGCCCTAGTATTGTGGAGATGACGTGCAGTTAAGGTGTGTGAGAAAGCTTCAAGAAAGTGTAACCCAATGTGTTGTGCTGATTGCATTTTCTTCACATCTTGGAAGACCTGCTTCAAGTCTCATTAGAGGTAGAAATTAGCACCTACTCCTGAAAAGCAGCAATTCCTAGGACTTGAGAAGTAGCATGTCTCTTATGGTGCATAATCTCAAACCCTTTGATGACACTTTCAACCTAGATGCTTTGTTTTGCAAAAGCAAGCTGAAAACATGAAGTTTACCATTGCAAGCTTATTGTAGCAAGATTTGAGGATAGAAGTTTGTTTTTTTTAGTTAGTTATGCCTTTTGGATGCTAATCAACATCATGATTGAATCTTCCTCTTGCTTCTGGAAATGCAACAAGCCTCAAGACATGTATAAGTGAGTTGCATAAGTTTTCAATACTAACTAGTAGCCTGTGCCATCAGTCCAAGTGTGAACTGGTTACTCAACTAAGTTTTGTTTCCAAAACCATTATTTGTAATTTAATTGAATTTCCAATGATTCAAAATCCAACTATCAAAATTCAATTTCTCCCATACCTTAGGTCTTCCAAATCACCTTCATTAAATCATACTAACTGAAGGCTTTTGAAGGCTTTCCAATGATACCAAGAGTGTAACAAGACTAACAAGACTAACAAGACTCACAGTGGTCTGGGAGATCTCATTGTGACAAACATAACAAACAAAACACCTTCCTTCATAATAGATTTTTGCCTGGTATTGAACATCAATGAAATGAGTGTGAAAAATATTAGCTACCTATTAGCATTCATTGTGAAGGGGACAATTATTCCTTTGTTTTGAGTGTCTAGCACTCATAGGGTTTTGACCAGAACTCCCCATCATGGTGGTCGTTTCAACAGAACTCCCCATCATGGTGTTTGTTTCAACGGCTAAACTTCTCCCACTATCTATTTCATGACCTTACATCTGTTAATGTAGTACTTGCTTGGCCTGTGCCCTTGGCCCTGAGTGTGAACTGCTTACTGTTCTAATTTCTCCTTCCAAAACCATTTAAAATTTTTTATTGAATTTCCAATGAGAAAAACTACTCAAAATTCAATATCTCTTGGCACCTTCCAAATCACCTTTCAACAATATCAAGGGTGCACCAAATTCTCTTTGCTCTTTAGTTTTGATTTAAATGAATTTTCAGTGAAAACATTGTTCATTATTCAATAACTTTTCCACCAGAGGTCAAAACATTATGACACCAACTCAATGCACCCCTATTCATAGAAGGCTTTCCAATGATACCAAGAACACATATCGAGGTACCGTGGTTTAAGAGATCTCAACGTGAGAAACAAAACAAACAAATAACCTTCCTTCATAGATAGATGTTTGAACATGAAAGAATAGAGAATGCCAATATTGCACATGTTTCATGATGCAAGTATATGTAAATTGAATAAGTGCCAGGTGGTAAGAAGGTTGTGTTTAAACTTATTTTCAAATTATTTTACCTCAATCAACCTATTTCCAAAAATTGCCATTACATATTGTTTCACATTGAATATTACACTTAGGTTACAGATTTCTCATGGGGCCTTCAAAAACATTTGGTTGAGATATTTAACTTGTTTAAAAAATTCTTCACTCGACCCTCATTAAGTTGCCCAAGGCACCATAGTTTGACATTGTCAATACACCTTTCATTGGCCCAATTAACAAATTATTGGCTAATGAAATTCACAAAACCCTATGTACGGGAAGTCCTCTATTTTCAGACCTTTGACAATTTCCTAACCCCATAACAAAAATCCTGTCCTCTTCTTCATTATTTCCTACTTTCACTAGGATGATGAACATTCATCTCCAACACCACCTTGCAAAAAATTTCTTAGGCATTTTCCCAGTTGTGCGGATTTGTTGAGCTTTACTCATAGCTTTTGCAATTTGTTCAATCCTTTGAGCCTCTAAAGCCACTCGTAGATCCTCTGCTCGCCTGTGAGTTGCTGCCAACTTGTTCAACAACTTCTCATTTGCATGTGACCATATGTGTTCCACCTTCACCTGTAATCACACAACTTAAAATTATCCACATGATGATAATGATCACTCATTTGGGAAAAGCATCATGGGTAAATTTAAGCCCGGTATTCAATCAACTGATAACTTCAAGCTAATGAGAAAACAATTTATTATACATAATTTGTAATAGTCATCTACAATGAAAGAATGTGCAAAACAAATTCCAAATAATAGATGAAGAGATTGAAAATAAAACAATAATTTTTGTCCAGACTAATAATGTTAGTAGTAATAATTCAGAGAAACTTTAGCAAATTGAAATATCAATTGACTATTTTTCCACACGCTGTGTTATAAGTTGATTCAATACCTTCACAGCCTTGTTAGTCACCATCGGGCCAAAAAAAGGCACAAGGTTGATCTAATTACACCGAGTCTTTATACAAACAAAACTTGTTCAACCACAGTCAACAACGGTCAACGTCCACATTGAAAAAATGAATAATTAATTATTTTCAAAAAAATCAATTCATTTTTAAAATTATAAAATTTTCATCATTTACAGTTCTCTACTATGAGATTGCCATATGAGTAGTGACATTATTCATATTGTAAGCCAAGTAATAGTTTTGATGGTTTTCAAGACCTCAACTTCATATTTTCATAAAATTTCATTTCAATATTTAAATGATTAATTAATGACAAAACTGACCATAGGGTGAGGTACTTCAAACACTAGTTACTCAAATTGCTTGCACAAAGAGATGTCAATACTACATATGCTTTCAATAGGTACACACTTACATAAAACTAGGCCCATAAAAACAAAACAAAAATCCAAACCGTTAAGATGTTGAAAGTTTTGAATCAATGAGGAATTTTCACTAGGTTGTTATCGTGTCAGTGCAAGCATCACGATATTTATTTACTTTGGCTTGACAATAACCGCTTGGGTGGGGAAAGGACCAAGAGGACAATATTAGTCTTGCATTTTATATTTTGGTTGGCTGCATACCTCAATTCTTCGCATTTCTGCCTCAGCTTTGGCTTTTTCGTGATTCTCCCATGCTTGAATTTTTGCATCCTCTCGCTTGTATCTATTGCACAAACCACATATCATATTAAGGAGAGTGCGTTTGGCAAGCAACTCTTTCATGATAGAACTATCTTGGGTCTATGGGCCTTATCTTACATTAATGCATCCATCTCTTTTCTAAAACATGCAAGTTCCTGCTACATGTAAAGACAGCATACAAATAGGTGGTTCAACTTTCCCCATTGTCTATTTTATACTTTGAATTTCTACCTCCACCCCCACAATGCACATGCATTTTACTTTTTCACAAGGAAATTTTCAGTGAAATTTTTTATTTATTACCAATATAACAAACAAGGTTTTTGATAGGAATCAGTCAAATTTACTCAATTTATATACCTATAGATTTGTTATGGGTGATGGCCATTCTCCACTGTATTTTGTTAATTATCTTGTGGACTTTGCATAACTGTAGGATATGGATCTACGATTTTAGCTTCAACTTGAAACAAATATGTGGATGACAGCTGAATAGCTAGCTGTATTCTGTAGCCTGCATTCTTTACATTAATTTCATCTTGCACTCAAATTGACCATAGTTTCATCATTTCTCATGAGTTTGTTTGCACCATGTTACTAGGGTTCATCAATTCTCACTTTTTTTGGAACCATATTACACAGTTTCATCATTTCTCATGATTTTTTTTTGAATTATGTCTCAAGGTTTCATCAATTCTCGTGATTTTTTAAACCACAAATTCATCAGTTCTCACACTTTCATTTGAACTCTCATAAAGGTCAGAGCCATTACTACAGTCAGAGTTCTATTTTTTCAATTTTGTGATCAAGCCAATGTGTCCATCATCTAGAAGCAGATTTAGCCAAATAATTAAGTCTTTTTGTACAATTTGGCTAATTTTCTGGAACCTATTGTTGTATTCTGGCAAATTTCTTTTTCTTGTTGGTCAACAGTAAAGACCTGCTCTGAATTTTTTTTAGGGTGATTAGCCAGCATGTTACCCAAGGGTATTAAGTTTTTTGAAATGCCCTCATTTTCCGAAGGAAATGTTTCTTTAAAAAAAAATTAGAGCAGGTATTTATACTCAGTAGGCTCCGTAAAGCCTTGGCCATGGGCTTCAGGGGAATGGGACTTATTATTCCGGCAAATCACCTATGCACCAAGTAACTGGCGAGAGGATGCTGGCTACCGGATATAGTCAAGGCGTGGGAGCACTTAGCCGATATCCGGCAGCAAGCTGGTCATGGGACATAATCAAGGGGGAAGTGAAATCGACCTGACCTATCATCGAGCACTATTTCTCATAACCATCCCTCTTCACAGACAGAAACGGTTTTTCATGGATGAAAACTAGATTTACTTCATCTATGCTCAAGAAAGTTGTAGGTTATGAAAAATAGCGCTGGTCTCAAGTACGAATCAGAAGGTGACACGTCTGCAAGATTTGCCTTCGCCTTGACTATCAGTCCGATTTTTCAGGTCGAAAAAAGACGAAAAATTCTCATCTCAAAGGTTTTTAAAAAAAATTTAAATACCCTGCTTACCTCACTGCGTACTTGGCCTGCTCCGCCTCCTCCCACGAAGAAGCGCGTGCCGCTAACAGGGTTTTACGCACCTCCTCAAGATCCACGTTCGCTTTCAGTGCCTTGGCTGCATCCGCTTCCTCTTCTTCCTTGGTCGCCCATGCCGTGATATTGGCCTTGCCCAGCTGTGTACCTAACGCTAGAATCTCTTGCCGCGTCTTGGTTTGCAGAGCCTTTCCGGATAGGACTTTGGAGGAGCTGACTGGGGATCTGCCACTTCTTCTTGTCGTCGTCGTCGCCTTCGTGGTTGCCACGTTATTATCGTAGGAGTTATGATGACGATGATGTCGATCGCCTGATTCCTGTGTCGACTGCAACCCCACCGCACTAGATGGTGCAGGGCTGCCGTTGTTTGCCTCATATAATACGCTCTTCGGCACGCAGGAGGTTTCAGGGACCATGGTCACCCTGTCGGGAGAGTTGATGGGGCTACCGAGGTTGGGGGTGGTAGATCTCACCGGAGTGGCCGTCCGTGACGGCTCTACGCTGGCTATGGGAGTCATTTCAGTGCCCATGTCTCGGGTCGATACGGCTCCTCGTTTGTTCATTCCAGGCGACGAGGTGACGGCGGCTACAGTCGAAGAATCCGCAACAGGCGGCATGGGATTCATAAGAAGGTCCGAATCCAACTTCAACATATTTGGTGAATCATGATAATCTGCAGTCAAGGAAACGGGAGTTCAAGGAGATAGAGAAATGGAGCAGACAGAGGAAGAAACAACAACTGATCTTCAGAGTCTGCAATGAAAGATGCAACAAAACCAAATCACCCAGCACCCACAAAGTACAAATCTCTACTGGGACTCCCAAGCCCTAGAACTCGACAATAGGATGCAGAGTAAGGGAGTGACGGATGTGCACATAATAGTCGTAATGCGGTTCAGAGAGTGTGCAACATTCGGGAAGAAGATCATGGATCTGACTGACATTCAAATATGCAAGAAAGAATGTGCAGGAAACCGCAACTCTTGACCTGCGCACCTGTTCGGGATTCAGAAATGGGTTTGGCTGTCCGAAGTGCAGTTTTGAGATAATTGTCATGATCTGTAACATGATGATCAGGAGACATGATGCTGCTGCCCTCGACTATGCCATCGCTCGTGTGGTCATGACCATGCAAATCGTTCAGTGGGTAACGGTCGACGGCCATGACGGCGCTGGACATATTCGGCGTCCCATCGGAGGTGCGCATGAATGGCAAGCGAGCATGCTGATGACCACCACCACCTCGACCCCTAGTCAGGGCTTCTGATCCTTCGACGCCGGTTCTATACTTGGCTGCATTGCTGAGATCTACTACCTTCTTGGGTCCTGAGTACTGCTCTGACGTCGACTGATCATCTCTTCTGTCGCCACCATTGTCACCAGAAGATGCAGAAGAAAAAGAAGCATCGCGAAGTCCTCCTTGATGGACAACCGCATTCGAAGCGGTTCCATTTTTAGTTCCAGACTGCGGCCGTCCAGCTGCTGCTGCACCCGGATTCGAGAACAATGCTTTCTTCGACAACTTGACGCCTCCCTCATTTGCAACAACGTGTGCCTGCAATGGTCCACTTCTGGACTTGGACCCCGCCGCTTTCGAGCCGCTCCCAGCAGGTGTTTGATCGCTTGCTGACAACCATTTCTCTGCATCGTCCCATTTGGAAGGAGTGTGCAGCTTTGGTACTGAACCCACTGCAGCTTGATAAACGCCAGCCTTGCTGAAATCGAAGCTGGAAGGACTGTCACAATCGTAAGCCTCAGCATCTGTGCCCGGCCTCACATGGCTGCCGGTCCCTGTAGCATTCACGACGTTGCCGGCAGCTGGTTGTTGTTGTTGTGCACTTGCAAGCCGCCCAGTAGCTGCTCCAGACATGACTATTCCACTGCTAGTCTTCTTCTTCGACTCTTCTAAGCCCAGCAGCTTGTGATCCACGAGAGGACTACTCTGGATGGCTTTGAACGGCATGGTTTGAGCTTCGTTGGACGCGTGGGCATCTCTAAAAGCCAGCGAATTCTTGCTCACAAATGCCATCTCGACGTTGGTGGTAGCTTCTACAAGGTGCAGTGCATCGTGCACTGAAGCCCAGCGGCTTGTCTCTTTCTCCGACCGCTTCCCGAAACCAGCTTTCATTCCCAACTGTCTCCCAGGCGTCGTCTCAAGCTGCTGCAGGCCTCCTCTCTTGTTTTCCCTACCCTGCAAACACACGTCCATGCCCATAGATGTCAGGTTATGTTCAACGAATCTCGACATGGCAGCAAGTCGCCCAAGACACACGGACACAAAATGCAGCAAGAACCAGTAGCAGAAAATTTGAGAAAGCCTTGGTTCAAGATCCTTCACCAGCAGATCATTGCGTGGGGATGGACTATAGAACAACTCTGCATCGTCGCCTTCCAAATGTGAGTCTATGTCACAATTCTTCTTGCTGCTCACAAGCTGCTCATTCACTGAGGAGCTATAGACATGATGAGTCCCATGCTCCATAATATCACCGGCTGAAGCTCAGCCTTTGACAATGATGTCAACAGTCGGCCGGAGTTGCTTGCAGGAACTACATACACTGCTACGCAAGGTTGCTAATCACGCATGTGCAGCTGCTTTCACCAGACTGCACATCTCTCTAGTGCAGCATTGATCAACAAAGCTTTTACTTCAGCAGCATGAGCATTCCCTGAACTGCATTTCGGCATGTTCATGGTGGACATCCGCGTGTTAAATTGTTTCTTGTGGTAGCTACTCGGCGGGCTACTTTTGTGTTTGCTCACTTGTGGTAGCAGTGGACGGAAATTTCTTGTGAACCGTGCAGCTGACTGCAACCGGAAATAGTAGAGTCACGAAGAGCTCTAACAACTGCTCGACAGTGTGAACCTTTCTGTCTGGAGAAAGTGCAGGTCAGCGTCGACGTTGATAAGATCACAATGGTAAGTGAAACGATAAGGCGGGAGTCACACACGACGCTCCTGATCCGAAGACGCCGAGGAATCGGTCTGGTTTCTCTCCACTTTCGACCACCTTGCAAGGGGCAACAGGATGATCATAAGCAACCTCGTGCCTGTCGCTTCTACAACGAGATGATCATAAGCAACTCCGTGCTCGACCCTTCTTCAGGACAATGAAGACTCCAGAAGTGCTGGGACTCCAAAAGTGCGAGCTTGCGTTAATTTCCTGCATAGTAAAAGTAATCAACAACTCCTAAAAATTGGTGGAACCCCAAGATGTTTGGATGATTCAGTGCAAGCACAGGACCGATCTCAATTGCAACAACCTCTCACCAGTAAACCGCATGCCGAGTTTTGAAATTTGTGCAGCCTGAAGCTCTGAGTCAAACAACCCATGTCCAATGGCATATAAGTTTACCTACGCGGAGCTCGCCGCAACACACTATGTGAACTAGTTTTGCCTCTCGAGAGCAACAACGGGTACCAAGTACGAACGGTCCACTAATCGCACTAATAAATGTACGCAATGATCTTTTGGAGAGAAATTAATTGCCAGAAATTTTCATCATAATTCACATCTCTTTTGGTAGAGGAATTACTTTCCAGAAAAATTTAATCGTAATTAACAAACTCCTCTTGGAGAGAAATTGCCAGAAAAATTCAGCATACTTAAATAACTCTCTTGGAGAGAAATCATAATTGCCAGAAAATCCATCATTCTTAACAAACTCTTGTGGGTAGAAATTAAAATTGCCAGAAAAATAATCATAATTAACAAACTCTTTTACGGGAGAAATTGCCAGAAAAATTCATCATTAATTAACAACTTTGAAGCACACTTTTGTCACTTGTGAGCAAAGAAGCCGGGTAATGATGGGGGTAAGAAATTAGATTCCAGTAATTGTTATTGCTCTATTAGGTACGTCAGTGTTCTCTGTCTTTTGCGCTATTAATGTCCATCTGATAGTAATGTGCATCTTAACACAACTTTTTTGTTTTCAGTAGTCATTTCCAGCAGTGTTTTTCCCCCTAAATTTGACTATTATTAAAAAAGATATGATAGTTAAAAAGAAAATTTAAGCATTAGTGGTTACTTAACACTACAACCCTAGTCTAGAAATCTAGAGATTTTTATTTATACTTTTCCTAATTCTGGCAATTGAACCCCCTCCTCCCCCCCCCACAAAAGAATTGCATTTTAATTCGTAATCTTGTCTGAAATGCTGATATTTTCTATAGCAATAAAAATGTATTAAATTGAAAGTAGAGTGTTTATTAATAGTTTGATATTTGGCAAATGATTTGATATTTGGTTTGCATGTAATAAATTGGAGAATGTTATCTTTGCACAAATTATGCTGTGTATATACTGACTTTTTCTGAAATGCAAACATGAAATGATTTTCTTACACTGAGATAGTAGATGGGGAAAAATTCCATGACTAGGATCAGCGATTCTTCATTTGCCTAGTTTTGGCACTTGGCAGCATAAAAAATCCAATGTGACTCGTATGCAAAATGTGCCCTTGTTACTAGATTTCAAGGAAATGTCTGAAATTGTCATGTTAAGAGAATAGGTTCTAGCATGTCACCAGACTATAGCAAGATTCTTAACTTTTTCTACCTTCCTCTTTGACCATAACCAAATTTGGTTAATTCCTCTTGTGAATGATGGCTAGTGTGACTAGGGTAGACTGGCCGGTGAGGTTAATTGCTCATGGCAGGCCGCATCCAAGGGGAGGGCTCTGTTGTTTCTGGTGTCCAAACAAAACTTGAACCCCTCCTCTTGGCACATCTGACACACTAACAGAATCGTCAAAAATGGATTAAAAATGAAAAAATTACTGCCCCCCAAAGTAAAGGGTGTCAAGAACTTTTTAAAACAAACCACCAAACAATACAAAGTCAGTTCCCAGTCACTCAAAAACATCTTTGTATGTTGTGTTGTGAATATTAGACTTGAAAGATGATTTGTAGAACTTCAGGTGGTGCTCCTATAGCACTTTAAATCATTTAAAATGAATAAGAAATAAGAAAGTTATGAGGTTTGAAAGTAGGAGGGGTCCAAAAAAAAAAAAAAACACATTTTGTAAGTTGGAAAGCTTTTTTTTTAAATGTTTTTTTTTCATTATTTCTTTTCCTTTGCACTTCAAAGATGATTTCTAGAGCTCGAGGTAGTGCTCCCATAACATTTTAAATCACTCAAAATGAAACACATATGATGAAGATATAAATAAGTGTTCAATCATAGGCAGACGATTGGTGATGGGCCAGTCTACCCTGCATCATAATTTTTTTAAATTTTTTTCAAAACCTGAATTCATAGACACGAAAATTTTAACTAGTGAAATATCAATCTCTAATTCTTTGTCAGATGAAGTAGGCCTATCTACAAACATGTAGTTTGTTACATAGTAACTTAGGTGTACAAATTGTTCAACATAGGTCGTGCTGTTCAGAAAAGTGATTGTGGAAACACAGAAAATCGCATTTCTCTTCATTTGACAGCTTAGGTTCTTGGCAATTTCTAACTCTGAAAGTTCTGCAGCCCTGGGCACAAGATTGTCACTTGCTTCATCTTCCAAATCTTTGTTTTCCTAATGCAAGATATTGCAACTACATGAAAAAGGCCAAAGCGCTCCATCAGGGGTCAGGAAGGCTTGCGTACAGGATAGATTGCATCCAGTGGTGCCCTCCACTGCCAAGGCATCATTAGTAATGTCAATCATGGATGCTCATGGAGCTTTTTTCATTTATGATGACAATACATGCCAATCTTTATTACATAAGGATTTAGGTGTCCTCTTCAAGCACCCTTTCAGTCATTTGCTTAAGTGGGAGTGCAGGACAGGGCAAATAAGTATCTGCTAGTTCCACTTTTCATGCGGTCCATTTCACTTGGAATGTGAATGGATGGTGAAGAACATGTTTGAGATTTGAATCAACGGTTGGAACACCAGTTACGCTTTGGAACAGCTTAACAAAGATGGGCTCACAAAGTCCCTATGTGAAACATGTGATTCCAAGTTCCATAGTACAAAGAAGCACTACAACAAGGATAAGGAATTGGAAATGGGGAAAGGAAGGACATAAGGCCATTTTGCCTTTATTGGACTCCACGACCAACTCCAGACCTGTTTTTAGTCTTGAGTGTTTCTCATCAAGATTTTATCTTGATTTTCATTTTGGCGATTAACTTCGTCCATCTGTCTCAATTCTGTCACTTCCAAACGGTGGCTGAAATTCAAGGGTTCAGTAGACATGATGAGGAACTTGAAAAGAAATCATCAATCATAACTAAGTTGACCATACACATTAGCATTAGCATGGAAGAGGTCATTTGTTAGGTAAGAAAATGGCACCAGCCCACCTTGCTATCCACTTCCATGTTTTGTGTTTTTGGGGAGTGGAGCAAATAGGTGATGTGGGCCTTGATGGCATCAGCAACACCATTGCTACCTACAATTCAAGCAATAAGATAACTACCCGACAAGGAGAAAACAAGAGAAATAGGTTATGGTCATAGATAAATGAGTTGATTCGAGAATATGGAGCAGCCTTTTTTTTGTTCTGGCTAATTTTTTACAAAGAGAGAAATTAAAATAAAAATACTTGAAAATGAAGTGATTTTGAAGGTTTCCAATTGCTAGAAGTGAAGGGAAAAAAAAAGGGAAAACTTTTCAGATTTCTATATTTGGTTTCTAGTGTATAGCCCACAAATATACCTAGGAGGTTGATCAAAAAATTGTACTTCAAATCTGGCTTATAGCCAGATTTGGCTAAATCTTCCTATCAATGATTGCCACATTAGAGAAATCTTCTAAGAAACATTATATTATGGAAGTCATTTTCCTTTAAAGACAAAACTTTGGGTCAAAAAAGGGTTAATGAATACTTTTATTATGTCAAGTAATGACATTTTCCCATCAACTCAATGTTTTCTGTACGTCTCAAAGTCTCCATCCAAGGTAGTTTAAGACTTCTATACTACATATCCTCCTTTCCTTTAGGTTTTAGTGGTCATTATTAAGTGAATACTTGAAACATCAATGGAAAAGAATATCCAAAATTGATATGAGCAAAGTGGGATGATCACTAATTATGTCGCATAAGTACTCCTACTATTTAATAATATGCAATTTGTACGATTTTGATCAAAAAAATTAGTTAATTAAAAAAAATTTGATGACATTTTTTTAATCATTTTTTTGGATAGTCACATGTTGCACTAAATAATACCTACATCAGAAAACTGGGAAAAAAACACTGGTTGTCACGAACAAACGCCAAATCAAAGCAGGCCAATTAAGTGGATAACGCCATCAATGGTGTTGTGTTGTAATGTGTTGGGTGGTACTGAAAACGATAAGAGTCTCGTGTCAACGGCCACGTTCAGTGACAACCTCCCTCCCTCCCTTTAAAAACAGCACAAGGCGACAACATGCGTGGGCCTGTTGCAAAGGCCTTGCAGAGGTGCGTATTGAAGACCATCTCCTGGTATTTTTCGAAATTTGACAGCGGTGGGGACAGAGTGCTGCTATAAAACCTGCATGATTCCATGCCCTTTCACGATCTGTCAATTTGGGATTTTAATTAACTTTTCGTCCACAGCTTTCTCAGGTGGCACTGCGGGAGTTGAGTGTCAGGTTATTATCGTTGCACTGACATAGATTCCCCTTGTCTCTCAGTAAGTACTTACTGCTCTCTGCGCATATGTGTTGGAAATTCATATCTTTCCTTCAGTGTTTTCTCTTAGGAATTTCTGTTTGTAGCCAAACTAGCTATTATCCATTGGAAGATGGAGAAAGCGTGGTGGTCATCCTGGGTATATGTAGCCAAACCTGGCTATAAACCAAATATTAAGTGCAAATCTTATATCATCCTTCCATACACTGAAAACCAAGATAAGAAAGGAGAGGATTTTAACTTCTTTGTTTCTCTCACTTCTGGCCGACTGAAAACCTCCAAAATCACTTAATTTTTTTAGTCTATAAACGAAGCCTAATAGTTGCTAACTTTGGTGTCTTTCATTTCACCATCCATATAGTTTCCAGACAGACATGTTTTTGTGTGCTGTTATTTAGTGGAACTTCCACTAAACTTTTACAATAGGTATTTATTTATATTCTCGTGTCTCTATGTGTGCAATCTAGTCTCCTAAGTCCTTGTGCAAAGAAAGCTGTTTCGTAAATCTTTCTTCGGCCAACCTGCTGCAGCGTGCAGCCTGTGGGTGCTGGTAGATAATGATCACAGAGACTGCAACCCCATTGTTGTACCAAATCATTGGAGTCGTTGGAATAAAAGCCAGACCTCATTTACTGCAACTTGAGGATCGTGTGAGATTTCTTTCAGGTTCAATGGTGAAGACACCACCTGAACTGAAACTTGAGGGAGGATGTCCAATACCCTCTATTTACTAGTCTTTTTTTCTTTGGCAAAATATCAACAAAAGGTTACACTATAGTTTCAAAAGTGAATGGGTATTCTGTGACCCAAATTCAAAATTCCCCAAATTTCTTCAAATGTTTTTTTACTTGGGGAGCATGTCACCACAAGTAGGTTTATCGGCTACTTTTTTTATATTGTCATGCACAAACACTTCACCAATTAAGGAGAAAGTTGTTCTGGGAGGCTCACCATTGCGGTGCATCACAAATTTGGAAAAACAAATCCCAGTTTTGCACCTTATGGATCTCATGTTCTAATTGACAAAACAAAAACAAATCAACTTAATCCACGTTTTGCTTCTTGCCTCCATATTTGATCATAGACCATCCAATTGAAGCCCCCATCGACTACTAACAGCCTACTTCCAATCACTTTCAAAAAGCTAACCAGCAATATATACATTGAAACTAGGAACATTGGCATGAAATGTTCAACTTAATTACATATTTCCATATCCATGAGTAGGTAGTGATTTTTAATTGCAAGCCAATATTGTTAATGAATAGGTTCTTGCCAAACTCAGACCATGCAGGTAATAAAGAAGCAAATTTTATTTATGTGGGATCACCAATGACAAGGTATCCAAGGGTGCAAACTTCATTGTTGGAAAGGAATGTACACAATCTAATTCATGGACGACATGGAAACCAACTTTATGAACAATGGTTGCCACAACATTGTGCTCTACATCACATGTCTAAATGCATTCACAATATGGGCAAAGAGGAAAAGGTCGATACCCTAGAAGTCAATGGGTTGATTACACATACGATAAGGAAAATAACAATTTAAGATGACGGAACTTAACTTAATTTGATAAGGTAATAGAAATTGTTTGCTATCAACAAATGAAAAAGAAAGAGAACAAGCTATGTGTAATGAACTATGACTCTCATGGATGGGCTCAAACATCACTAGGTCAAAACATGGCATCCATGATTATAACATTTTATGACTACATCCCAATTTTAATCATGTATTCGTGAAGGTCATTTCATTGTGCATAGTAAGACACCCCTACTCACCATTGGGACCACATGATGAAGCTCATCTATAGGCCTAGTCAAGGTTGGGACCACATGACTACCTAGGCCAACTTGAAGATTTAGCATATTGACTCCATTCGACCAAAAACATAGAAAAAAATATATAATGAAAGTCCAACTCAAAAATTGAAAAAAAACAATTTGGGAACTCCAATTGCATTCAAATCTAGAGTGACAACATTTTTCAACTAGAAGATGTGTCATATAGACCTTGTGAAATAATTATTAAATAAGCAAAACATTGCATGAGAATTTAACTCAAAAAAATGAAAGACAGCATATTTGGGCATTCATAACAAACTTAAAATTGAAATTCAAGTGGAGTGAGGACTGTCATATATAAAATCAATTTGCACACAAGGTAAGAATAATTAAATGTTGAGTGAACTAATAAAATAAGAGCTTGAATGTAAAAAAATTATATTCCTTATTGTTTATGAAACCTATGTATTCCCCCCCCCAAAAGGAAAATTTTAACAAATCATAATATAGTTATGGTATGTCATATATGTTGATTTTAAAAATATTATGTCTAATCAAAATAAAGACAATCAAATATCATATTTCAAACTTTGATACAATGCAATCATATAATCATATAGTCATGGTTGACACATATGATTACAAATATAATCATGCATGCCATATTTTGGCATAATGCATGATCTAACAATGTGAACTTGACATCAAACAAATCAACAAAAAAATTGTTGCACACATTTTGATGGTGCAATATTGAAATTTTAAATTAATCAACACTTTTACCATCGAGTTCCTCAAAGAAAGAAAACACAAGCCAGCTAGTGGTGACAAAATGTCCTTTGAAGCCTCAATAATGTCCCTTTTCAATGTGTTTTTGGATTGGATATTTGGGGAAAAAATGTGCAATGTTCAAACAATAAAGGCTGGGGAATGTTTAACTACTTACATTAATTGTCAATACAACAGCCATAGTTAAAATGAGGTTGATGTCCAAGGCCTATATTCTTTCTTACTATAGAATGTATCACATGTAAGAAATGACTAACTACTTGAGAGATATTACCTTAAAGGTCTATAATTTTAGTACATTTTTATTACCTAATTACCTAATTACATAATACACATATAAATAGTGTACCCTATATCTTTTGTAACTAATTAACTATATTTATTTTTCAACTTATATTTATTTCAAACCAATCTTTTTTTGCTAAACATTCAAACAAAATTCGATTGCCCTAGTACAGGGGAACTTCAGCATGCATCTCTACTGAATAATTAATTGATTTTGAACTTTCAATTTTTAAAATAAAATGTTTCAGAATATTTCAGAAGAATTTATTTTTTTGGAGAAGAGAATTTTTTGAGAATTTTAACATTTTCTAAATATAACATAACTTGTGCTAAAGCTGCCAAGGTACTACAATAAGTTAATTAGGAAATTAGTTTGTTCAAGAGATCAAAAAGGAAAAGTAGTAGTTTGATTTGGGTTGTTAACCATGGTTCACTTCACCACTTGGATTTTAAAGGATCATTAGGTCTAATTCTATGTGAACCAATTGAATTAATTTCACTAAAGCATCAAAAAAAAAAAATCTATTTTTGGATATTGCGCACAACATTAATTGAACATAGACTCTTGTAGAACCTTCAACATGAACTATGTATCAAACTTAGCCCATGTTGTGTTACTTCAATTAACAAACTAATATGAATTAAGTCAAAATAAGAAGGGAAACTAGAAATAATGGCCATGACATGAGCTCAAATAAATAATAGCCTTTTCAAGTGATCACTTTGGTAAGTACCTATGGTAGATGCAAAGGTAGTAACATTTTTTTAATAATTATTATTATTATGATCATGGAAGGGATTGCTTTAAACATAAAAGGCACAAACAAAAGGGATACATTGATTATTTTATTTCTTATAGCACATCATTTTTGAAACAATGTTCACATAACTTACAAAGGGTTTGGACTTATGAAAGTTAATTTTTAATTAAGTATCTCCTAACATATAAATAGGTTACCCAACTAAAATCTTGCACGACACCAACACCAACAAAACACTTGAATGATACCCAAAATAAAACCTACATGTTTTTGGGCTAAGATCACTCACACACCTTAAACTTAATCTTTATGTGGGTACACCCATTGAGGAACTCATCAAACAAATTTTGTTTTATGAGGATCACCCACAAAAGACATGTACATCTTGTGAACACCTAAATAAGAAAAATAAAAAATTAGTTTATTGTGACATAGATTCATTACACAAAAGGCTTACTCCCAAATTTTAACAACTACCTAACAACATGAAATCGTGAAAGGGAAAAAACTAGATTGAAGTTACACCCACATTCACATACACACTTGAAAGGAAGAATGAATGGACTATCAACCTCATTCATCTACATATACTAAACATTATCATTCATCCATTTCAAATCAATAGTATTATGCCACACATTATTGATCTAGAACTATCATCTTTCCTATAAATGAGTTATTAAATTAGTGGAAATTTTCTCCCCTGAAATCTAGTCAAATTGACATAATTCACTTTCAATTATTTTAAACCCAAAATATTTTACTAAAAAATTCTTGAATCCAAGCCTAGGTCCCTAATCAAAGATCCTCAAAATAGGCCCATAACTTGAATGATTTATTTCCCATGCTTGCCCATAGAAATACATAAGCCATATTATTGTTATTTATAACTTCTACCTCTAGTAACCGAATTTGGTGTTATATTCACACCTTTAGAAATTAAGCTAAATGGAATCTTTGACATATTAACATGCAAGAACATGTAATCAAGGTAAACTCCAATAGCACATCATATGCCATGGAGAACTAATTCATTTTCTTCTTTGACAACCACCCCTTAAATTTGTGGAAGGAAATACATGCAAAAGGAATCACAAAATTGAAGGAAAAGGGTATTATTGATGGGGCAATAATGAAATTCCCTTGCTATAATTGAATGACCCTAGTTATTGAAGATTTATCCATAGCTAAGAAGACACACCATTTCCACCCTTGCAAGGATATGTGAATGCAATAATAAATGTGTAATTGTGCAATGTGAGAATAAAGTTCAAAGAATTATCGGAAGTGCAAATGCAAAAAGCAATGAAATGATAGGAAATTACTAACCACACTAAAACAAGAAGGGCATATTAAAAATAGTGTATTATGAAAAATTAGTGGAAAAAATGATTGCAAAAATGTGAAGTGCAATAAAAGTTGGAATAAAACTCAAAGGAAAGGTTGCAAACAAGGGCACAAAATTGGGAACAACAATTGAAACTAGGTCTTAAAAACATTCTTGAATGAGAGGTCAAATGGGAGAAACATTGAAGTCCCAAACATGGTTTGAAACAAAATAGCTCATTTAGACCAACCACAATGCTAGAAAGCCATTCAACAATTCCACATTCACTTGGATAATTATCTAGTAGGGATAATATATGCAAAATCTTATATTCCATGATGTGAGATATAGGTACTTAGTAAAATATGATGTCATAAATAAGGGATAATAGATAAATTGGCAAAGTTTAGGCTTCTTTCACTTGCATTTGAACTTACATATGCTCTCTCATTACTCAAATAATGAGTTATCTTTAAAATCCCCCTAGCAAAGGACCAAACCCCCAAAGTCAACATGAAATAACAATAAATGCATAATATTTGTTGAATCTATAGTGTAGGAGCAATGGTCACAAATGGGAAAAGTGAGATTCAAGATTGCTTTTACCACTAGTAATTTCACAACCCATTTTATAACAATGTAATTTTTTCAGTTTTTTGACCTCTCATTCCCAATTTCAGCCAAACTATGGGTTTTGGTCCTTTTTAAAGTTGATTTTGTGAATAACTTCAACATCTTTTGTTTTCAATCTCGAGGTTGATCCTTTTGTACACACATTGGTGCTTATATCCATATGTATGTGGTTCAAGACCTTTGGTCAATATGCACCTAATAATGATGGGATCTAATATATTGGTTTGGTAAATAATTTTAATTCAATTTATCCACCCAAAAAAAAGCCATTGGGGATTTTAATTTTTCTTTTAATTCTTATTTAACTTGATGAAATTGCAAGCGTTTGAGGAAGACATACAATTATGATGATGGAAATTTGTCAAGATGGTCAATATCAATGGAAAAGTATTTCACAAGAATAGAATGACCACCTAGTAAATTCCATCAATTTCAATAGGGTTCATCCATTTGGAACAATTTCATCCACACAGTTACATATATATATAGATTGAATTGCATTTAAGTTCAAAAGTCCCTTGGGACAAGTGATCTGGCATATATTGCACATTTTTTGAACTTGTTATATTATTTATAACCACTTATTTGTTGAAAACACCATAAGAAGCTAAGATTCATTGAAATGTCACCATAAATTATATGCTTTTGTTGTTTTCATAATTCCTTCAACATCTTCAAAAATATGAAATCTTTCAAGGAATAGTTTAATATTCAAAATCTTTCATTTAATCATTTGTGGGCCATAAAGTGATGGCACATCATAACCCAATTTCACATATAACATTATTGATGATCATTTTATTAATTAAAAAAAAAGTTTGGAACCAAAAAAAACTAATTATTTATCACATGCATCTACAATATTTATAAGAATTTCGAACTGTAATAATGTGCCAATTGCCCGCTTATGCAACATAAAGTAACAAATAAAGTAACATTAGAAGTCTCTATCATTCAATTGTTGATGAACCATTATTAAGTTACCAAAGTCCAACCTTGGTAACATGTCTTCCAAGCCCTCCTCCTTCCTTCTACCTAGGTAACTACCAATGTTGGATGGTTACCCAATTTGGTGATCTAGAAGCGTTGGTTTTGGTTTCAATTAGTGAAAAACATTAGAAGAAAAATGAGAATTTGCAACTTGTAAATGCAATGACTTTTTAATTACAAATGACATTTGCAACTAAAAAAATGTTAGTTGCATTAAACAAGCTACACAAGATATTAGTTTCAAATTTCGATGAAATCAATGCATCTAATTCATCTATATGCAAGCCATATCTTGTCCACCTAAAGGCAAAACTTTTATGCAACTAAAATGGTTGGACCTTGCATTGTGCTATGTATACAATTCATAATGCATTTCATTATGATACATCGCATATTTACAAAATATTGGTTATTTAGATTAATAATAGGTGTCAATGTAAAATTATCCATGTAGATGAATGGTCATTTACCATGTGCCTTTACATGTAGCCTAAATAAATAGGTAAGTGAATAGCCCTAAGTAGGTAAGTAGGTAGGTTCAGGTAGATACATAGGTAAGCTTAGGCTAGGTTAGTAGGTGGGCTTAAATAGGTAGAATCCTTTTTAATTTGTTGTTCAAAAGCCTTTTCAAAATTAGCTTATCCCAAGTGGCATTTGCACTTTGAATATTTGTCATGCATATACTATGTGTATTCACCTAGTTATATAATTTACAAAGTTGAACTTGTTGACAAAAGATGGGATAAATCTAATGAGAGGGAAACATTACAACACTATCCCAAATCCTTTGTCCCATACAAGGTAACCTACCTATTTACATATTATTCAGCCTACTTTCTTACTACTTTCTACATACTACCTATTGTACCTACCTACCTAGCTTAAGCTTAGATAAAATAATATATATAAGTAGTTATAAATAAGTATCTAGCCTAACTAGCCTACCTTAACTAATTGTTATGTACTTAACCTACCTACATATTACATATTTAGCTAACCAGGTAAGTAAGTAACCATAGGTAGGTAAACCTATTTACTTACCTATTATTAACCCTCGATTTATCTTTATACCCTTAAATGTATATCCTTATGCAATATACCTTTGATATATTATTAATAAACCTTAGCATATAGCTAGGGGCTTTAGGTCCATGTGATCATTGTTAGCAATATTTGATTATATTTGTAATTAATGTAATATATGATGGGCTAGGTGGATGAAAAATCATTCACAATTCTTCCACGTGAAAAGATTAATTGTCATTACTTGCATTTCAAATTGTAAATGCAACCAATGAAAGAAATGTTGAAATTTTGCAAAAATAGTTGAAAAACCAACTAACTGTAAGTTGCAAATAATAACAAGTTACATATAATTGTGAAATGTATGGTTGCATTTTAGGGGATTTCTTATAACAAATTCAATTGAAATTGTGTTTGATTTTTGAAACTAGTTTAGGAACTAGAAGGTTAAAATTTTAAGAACTGAACTTAAATTTGGGTTATTATTAGTTCTACTTATATGTGGTAACCAGAATCGGAACTCAAACCAAGATTTTTGAAAAAAAAGCAAAACAAAACAAAACAAAAAGTTGGGGCTAAGTGGAAATTAACTACCACATCTACTCCAAGTTATCAGGACTGATTTTTCACCCAAAAAATCAATTTAAAAATGTCTCCAGATTTCAGAATTTTAAAGAAAATTTCCAGATTTTTAGATCAAGCTCCAGTAGCCTAGCAGAGTTGTTTATTTTGCAAATTTCTGCATCTTGGGGAGGGAAAAAAAAAGAAGTGAGTGCACTCATACAAAGGCTATTTATTTGGAAAAAATTGGCCCAAATAGAGAAGGTTTTAGCAATGTCACCAAAAATATATATAGCAGGATTCCTAAAGTTTTTTATATTCCTCTCTGACCTATATACTATCTGAAATATAGCCAAATTTGGCTAAACCCTAAACCCTAAAAAAACGCATTGCATGTAATCAAAAGTGGTCGTCAGTTACTGTTTAAAACCTTGAGAATCCATGTCAGAAATTAGTAATGATCAGTACTTGATTGTCTGTGCTAATATACTCTGCTCGGTAGCAAGGCAGTGTTGATTGTTCCTAATGATGGAAGGTTTTTCTCCCTCTAAAGAGCATCTCCAGGACTTGCTATGTATCTGACCATGCACATTAAAAAAATTGGACGAAGAAAGTCAGAACATGCCCGTTTGGCTCTGGAAAATAGTTTTGCTCTTGCATACGTTCTACGGTTTGCTGAGGCTGGTGAAATGCAGTAAAACTGTGCACTTGTTAGAGAACAGTGTAATAAATATGATTCGACTGCTGGTCTCTGTTTTTGATTGGCCAATCATAATCATTTGGTCCAGGTGTTTTGCTATTAGTAGTCTGCCACCTATTTGCAATCTCAGTTTGAGTATCGTGAGTGGGGGTTGGTAAAAAGTAAATAACTAAACTTTGATGTGAGAAATACTCTTGCAGGGTAGCATACTGAGCATGGCTGGGGATGCTCTCAGGAGTCCGAAGGACCCCACAAATTTTTCATTTGACAACACAATGAAGTGACTAACTTATTCTCAGGGCATCTGGAGATTTAAAAATGCCAAACTCAAATTTCTTGATTCTACTTGTTTACAATATAAATCTGGTAGCAAGTTCACTTTGAGTTGCAGTGTGATGAGTACAATTTGCAAACCAAGGATTTCACAACCAAGCTACATTGTTCAAAAAAGATTGCTCCCCTCGGGAATTTGATGGTTTACTATATAAACTATATTCCTTAACCTTTAAACGACCTTTGACCAAAATAATGCCACTTCGAAAGAGGAATCAGCCCCTACAAACCCCTAGAAAAGCTTGAAGTCATCTACAACTTTACTGAGTTGATTTTTTTTAAATGGGGGATTTGGTTGAGATCTAGAAAATCCCCACCATGGAAAGTGAAATCTTCTTGGTTTTGGGTAGCCTTCAAAATTTTAAGTTTTTAGGGATTTTGAGTTAGCTACCATTCTTCAATGATCGCAAAATTTATAGGCCATCATTCCCCCACATCTGCCAATCAGGGGTGCCCACATTGAAGCATTGCGGTGGGGGAAGTATGGGCCCCTCTTATTAAAAAGTCTAAATTATCAAAAGTTATGCACCTTTGAAAATTGATCACAAAATGCCACAAAAAATTAGAAAACTTCTAGATGAACAATTGTCATAAACTTTCTCTGATTTTATCAAAATTTGGTGAAATTTTAGTCATAATTGTCTAACTACATATGTAGACCCATACAGTTTAGACAATGGAAAAAATAACAAAAAGATTATACAACTCTCCAAATCAATCACAAAATACCACAACAGACAAGGAAAACCGTAGATGAACAATTGCCCATAACATTTTTTGATTTCATTATAGTTAAATGAAAATTTAACCACACATGACATATTTAGACCCATGTGATTTAAAGAACTAATAAAATAAAATAAAATAATGTTATACAACTCTGAAAATTGATCACAAAATGCCGTATAAAGCTAGGAAACCTTAAACCAACACACACTTGAAGAAAATATGTCATTTGCAACCAATGTTTATAATTTTAAAATGTTTTTTTGCAACCAAAAAACAATTGCAAACAACCTTTTTTAATTGCAAAAATTGATTGCAATCAATAGTTTTTCTTCTAGTGATACAATCTATATAAATGTGTTATTTAATGAATTCACATAATAAGCACCAAAACATATTGTAGCATCTTCACATGATGTCTTCTTTTTACACACCACACATAATCTTATCATTTTAAAAGGTCAAATTCACTGCATGGAATAATGCAACCACGTGGGATTGGGTATAGAAGTCTCTACCATCATGGTTTTTTTAGAATTGGAGTGTTTGGTGTGACGAAAACCCTCACCAAAATCAAATTGAATTTCAAGTGTGACATTATTTCCAACCTTCCATGAACTTGTTAAGATGGATCACATGTGCCTTGTACATAATATAGGAGTTCACCATGGTGGTATTTATAACATTAACATGATCCAATGCCCCCATTTGTGATCCCACATTTGTAACATATAATTACCACAAAATTGATCTTGGACATCAACTTCACACATGTGCTCTTGGTAGTGCACTAACATTGGGCTAATTGGGATTTCAAATGAATTAAATAAATGCCATTGAGTAGCAAATGTGCCACTTGCAAGATCAATGGGACTAAAAGCAATGGAAAAAATGGAAATTAATTTGTTATCGAACCAAGAAACTACAACAAGCTTATCTAAAACATGCATGTGGTATTAAAGTTGATCTTCTATTTGGATCAATAGTCAAAACACTAGGCCACCCCATCCAATTAGTCGTGCAAGTTTTTATGGCATGCACCCCAACCTTCAAACTATCTTAAAACAATGTAGGGCTAAAGAAAAAGTTATCACATGTGACAATGTGATTGTTGTTTGTGTATTGTCCATCAACCCATGGACAATCTTGTATCTATTGCACGTTCAATATCCTCATGACTTGCACTATAATACAATTCCATTTTTTGCACATATTTAAATTTGGCATTAGCCAAACACCAAATTTTCATTCCATATCTGCAAAGCTTAGCTTTTATGTATTCCCATATGGATGAATCCTTCCTAATGTACTTGACCATCATTTCATCTGCACATAAATTTTATTCCACATTCCAAAATTACCCATAGCTCATTGCATGTTTCAACTAACCAACTAATAGTTGCAAATTTGTCATAAGCAAGATCAATCTTATCTATGACAATTGAATTGTCGTCAACTAGATGAATGCATTTAAAAATGTCTCCCAACCTCGTTTAGTGATATGGTTTATAATGGCAGGAATTCAAAAAAGATCATTAGACTTTGACCAATGTAGTTTCATGTATGGTACCTTCTTGATAGCCACAAAAATCAAAACCCTAATGAAAACCTTGAATTTAGCCACAATAAACTTAATATATTTCACCCCTCTCCTTTAGGCCTCCTTTTTCCACCTCTTTAACACACAAGTGTTGGTCATGACATAATCTTCTCAAGATATTAGTGGGCCAAAGCAATTCCAAAAAATCAAATTAAGGTCTCACATTGGGGAATAGATGTACCTAACATTTGTTCCCCACCTTCACCTATAATTGGGGTAATTTTGATGTTAGGATAATTCCACATATTATCAAGATACAACAAAACTTCCATGGCCTACACAGTAAGCAACTCAAGTCCTAATTCTTGGGTTGAAAGTTGAAAATACAACTTTTTAGTGATAGGTGATAACCACATCTATCAAGCTTGTCATCAAAACAACAATTCCAAAAGAGATGCCAACACTATTACAATTCATGGTTTTTAAAAGTTGTCCAAATTGATTGCATTATCCACCTTGACTAATGAACATGTCAATTTTGACTAAAGGGCATGGCTTGAATGACATATGTATTTTTTGGGCTAGGTAGGTAGACCTAAGTAAATAGGTAACCTAGGCCTATCTAACTACCCACCTACCTATTTACCTCAAGCTACCTATTTACTTCCTACCTTACCTACTACCTCCTACATACCTACCAACCTACCTATCAATACCACCTTCTAAGGCCCAACAAGTACCTACATTTAGAATAAAAACTTAAGTCTTGAAAAAAGAAAATCACAAAGGAAAATAATTGGATTAAAAATCTTATAACAATAAACATATAAATGAAAACAATAACTTACCTCATTAAAAATTCTAGAAAAGGAATAATGCTCAAGAGGAAAACCTCAAAGAGGTAAAAGAAAACAAAAAAAATTCATGTTGGAGGTGCCACTATTCACTAATAGAATTGTGTTGGTCATATTTGCTACTACATTGCAACTAGTTTGTGACTATTTTGATGTTCATCCTTACATGTGAACAACATTTTGTTTTGTTTTCATTCAAGAAAAACAATTTATGTCCCATTAGTTGCAAATGTGACCAATTTAATTGCAACCTTATGAATATACAAAGGTGTATTTTGTGAATTCTAAGGAATATAGTTGGGTGTATTAGGATTTATAAATGTATATTTTGAATGTATCTGAACAACCATATCACATGTGTATTCGAGTATTATTATTAGCATAAATGGCTTTAATGTTATTGTTACACAAATTAATGTATATTTTGAGTACATTACAATTTTATGTAAGATATTTACCAAATATATTGTTCCATATTACAAGTTTATCCACACCATCTTATTATATTTCTTAAAATTATTATAAATGACATTTATTATTATTATTATTATTATTTATTACATGTAATTTTAAGAAATTCAAAATTATCGTTGACTAAATTTTTTAAATAGTAATATTTTTCTACATAATGATCATAATGATGATGATATTTAAATGATAAGAAAAATAATTACATAATTCCTGAAATCATTCATAAAAACCTAATATATTATAATATTATTATTAAATTATTTTCAAATGACTAATGTACTTATTAAGAATTAAAAATTTTATTTATTAAAAAAAAATTATAATAAATCATAATAGTTCTAACAAGTGATATAATCATATTTAATAATTATAAAATAGTTAGCCTAGGCTAACTACAATTACATTATTACTATTATAAGTCATCAATTATGAAATATTGCTATATTATCATAATTACCATGAAATATTAATTTATAGTTTTAATTTTTTATATTTCAAATTTATAATTTATATTTATTAATTATGAATTACTCAATGATTATGATCAATTACTGATATATAATTTTTATTTTCAATTTTTATCATTTTCTTATTCTATAATAATTATTGTAGTAGTTATAATGGAAATCTAATAAATTATTATACAAATACAAAAATTATTTTCGAAGGAAAAATACGCCTATTAAAAATATAAAATATTTATTGTAATAGTTCATAAATAGCTATAATGAGTGAAGTAATAATATGAATAATAAAAGTAAAAATAATTAACCTTGGCTACCAACTAGCTACAATAATAATTGAATTATGTTAATTTTAGTATTAAATATTTATATTTACATTTATTATTAAGTATTAAAATGAAAATCATAATGGGAATAATTATAATAAAATAGTTAGCCTAGGCTAGGTTTAATTATATTTTTAAATTAAATACACTAATACTCAATATTTATAATTATTAATTATTAATTACTGAATATTTCAGTTATTATATTAATTTATTGGTTATGAAATATCTATTAATATTAGCCAATCACTAGTTAATTAAATTAGTTGATAGATCATAATAGTTCATATATAATTAAAATTAAATATTATTATTGTTTAACGAACTAATAAATTTAGTAATATTGAGTATTAACTAATAATATAATTAATTGAATAATCATAATATATTGATGATTATTAATATAAATAAATAGTTAGTTTCTAGTTTAATTATTAATTAATTAAGTAGCAAGTTTATTTATTTATTTTTCTATATTTTATTCATTAAATATTTAGTAATTTTATGTTTTAATTAGTTGATTTATTAGTTCATTAGTTAGCTAATTAGTTGTCACTTACCTATGTAATATATTTTTTCAAGATGAAAATGAAACCAAAACATATGGGATAAACTTTTTAGTTGTAAGTCGTTTGTGACTAAAAATGTTTAGTCACAAACGACTTGCAAATAAAAAGTTTATCCGATATGTTTTGGCTTCATTTTCATCTTGAAAAGTATATAAACAATGTGTTTTGTTTTATATTTTCATATTTAAAAACATGGGCATATGGGATGAACCAATAAAAACAACTTAACCCAAAATAAAAAATAAATATTCATGTACTTACACCTAACTACCTATTTCCCTAACTTACTTACTTACTTTTCTACCTACCTATCTACCTATGTAGGTATTTAGTTTAGGTAAGTAAATAGGTCCTATCTAGATAGGTGTTTAATCTAGATGGGTAGGTAGGTACCTAGTTCAACCTACATACTTTAATATTGATTTAAATTTAATTTGGACAAATTCAATTAATATGCCACATGGCAAATTTTTATTACACCATGTGTCATAATTTAAACCATCCAAACATAAAAATTAAACGTTTTAGATTATTTCAAAATAATAGTAAAATATTTTTAACTATTAAAAGTTGGGACACATGGCAACACATAACTTGTTCACATTATTCACCAAAAAAATTGTATCCTAGTTGCAAGTGACAATACATATATGACTAGTCAAAGGATGAAGGTGTATTTCATTGACTTTTTCTTTCTAAAATTCATTGTCATTTGCAACTAATGTCAATGCAATTTGTCCAACGTGATTATTGGGATTTTAGTTGCAAATGTCATTTGCAACTAAAAATTAATCATAAGGACCGATTGCAAAATGACCATTTTCTACTAGTGACTATAGCCATATGTACCACCCATAAATTGCTGCCAAACATTGTGGCCTTTGTAACATCATGCACAATCTACCTTCATGTAACAAATTTTCAAGGAGCTAAAACCCATGTACACAACTTCGTAAGTCTAGAAAAAATCAAAAAGAAACTTACAAAGTATGTAAGCAATAATCTCCACGAATCTCCACATTTTTTTTATTCACAAACTCCAAATAAAAAAAGGTTCCTCTTCTTTTTTCCAAGCTCCTCTAACATCTCCTCCAAACTCACACACATCCAACAAGACACAATGATGGGGGAAGGAAAATCTTCACAAGGATTTCACCCACTCCCCAACTATATCCATTCCTATTTTTTGTATTTCTCCTAATCTTTTCATAAGTTACCTCAAGTGAAATTGCAAAGTAGTGTCATTTCCACCTTGTAGTACTAATTAAATCTAATGGTTTCATTAAATCTAGCTGACTAAATAATGATAAATATGTTCACCTACCACCAATAATTAGAATTTATTAGGATATCGTTTAGATCAATTAATCTTATGTGTTATTTGCCCATTAACATTATCCCCCTCTACTTTGGTTTTCACCTTTGAAATCCAAGTCAGGGAATCTACCATAATGCTAAAAAATATGAACTATTAAATGCATGCCTAAAAGAGAATGCCAAATTCTCCCATTGGCATTCTAAACTCAATAGTAGTAGGTAGTTCAAATGTAGGGGTATGGTAATATATTGCCTAGTCAAGGGAAATTGTATTATTGTTACTATCATTAAAACTTCAATGCTTGGGACTATCTTTCAATGGCACCTTGTTTAAATTAAAATTGGAGGAGCATTCTTGATAGGTAAATTGCTACATGTAGATTGCTTCGTTTGCTTTCCAAAGTGCCATGGTGGTAACCAACAAGCTTTACATATTAATCTTGAGTTTTATCCAAGGTTGTTCTTAGGTGGTGTTTTTTTCAAATACTAGGTTACCACTTTTGCTTGAAGGAGAACATGTCTTTTCACCAAGGCTATACCTTGCCAATTTACTATTTGTCATAGTCACATGTTGAACCTAGCTTGAAAATCAATAATTTCAAACATTGGTTGTCCACAAAAAATCCACTAGATTCCAACCTTCAATAAATCCACCAAAATGTTGTGGTTAAACAATGTGAAATATATTATTTGAACACATATAGTTTCAACATTCAACAAGGTTTTGATGTTCCAATAAATGAAATGGTAATGAGTCCAATATTTTTTCAATAATATGACATTATTGGAGTTGAATTTGGATCAAACTATTTATTGGAGATGTTATGAAGAATGACATTTTGGTAGTTTTAATAGTTGTGAGAGGTGGAAATGTATAATTGGCTAAGGAAACTTATAATAATATTCACCACTTCAATTTGATTATTGTGAATCTTTAAGGGAGTAATTTGAATATCTTGTTACAAGTTACTTCATTCATTTTTAAAAGTGTTTAAAGGGAATGCATCATAGTCTTGTTGAACTTTTATAACATTTGTACTTGTATTTGCTTGTGGAGCAAAAAAAATTATTGAAAATAAATGTAAAGTTGAAAATACAAGTGGGATTATTAGGCATTAGAAAAAATGGGCTACAAGATTATAAGATCTATGGATTACTTACATGTTTACAAGACTACAAGATTAATGGGCCCTAGGTTGAGGGTGCAATTGCATTCGCACGTATCATTAGAAGTCATAATCATTATTTAATTTTGTGTATTTTGAATTGGAAAAAAAGATAATAACTATAGTGGACTTTTTTTTTATACAATCTTATTTTCAATATATTGGTATACATAAGCAAAAAAAATATCAATCTAATGAATAAAAGATACACAAAAACAATTTGATTAAATAAAAATAGACATAATTTTAGTAAATTTTAATATAAACCTTAACATAATAATATTAACAAAACTTTGAAGATTTATAAAAAAATAAAAGGATGTATTTAAAAATTCTAAAAATATTTTAAAAATATTCTTGAAAAAATTGTGGAAAAACATAGGTTCAAGGGGGTGGGTGTGACTCCTATTAGCATGGTTGCACAATTATTCTAAATTTTTTGAATAGCTTGCAACATCCTCTTGGAGACAATTCATGGTCAACACATCTAATTAATTGAAATTACAAAACTCAATTTCAAAAAACTTTGACTATTCGAATTTTATAGCAAAAAAAAGAAATTGTTTAACAATGAAATTCAAAAGAAGTGGCTAGAAAACAATTTGGATCCAAAGAATGATGCACAAAAAACACATGTGCTTGTATATAATAGAAATATAAACACATTAATGCAAGATTTAATAACAAGTAACAAGGTGAACAAGCAAAACACATTGCCATGTGCATAATGGTATTTTAGGGACATCAACAATGTTCATGAGATGACACCACCATCTCCACCAGGGTTTTATAGTGGGTTCAATGATGAGACACCACCAAAGTTGGAAGGTGACTCACCTTAACACATCCATAAAAAAGATTGTTATCTTTAAAATCCTAAAAACATGAAAAAGATTTCAAAAACAAATTTCACAATTTTGATAGGTGCCTAACTTGGCCTAGGTTCAAAGCCTAGCCTAACTATGAATTAAGAGCTTGGTGTAGTGATTTAATTATTAATGAATTTGATTAATTATTACTGAATTTATTTCTCCATAATAATTGGTCCCCGTTCACTAAAAGGTTGGTCACTTTTGTCATTGTAAATTTGTTTTAGTTCATTCAAAAATCTTATGAAATACATAGTGAATTGGGACACAAATTGGTGTAATGGTATTTTTTTATTAAATTTGTTCCACCTTAAGTTTTTTTTAAAAAAATTTAAAGCTATTATACCTTAAAGGTAAAATAGCCTATAATAGTGTAGGATAAAATAACAACATTAATAGACTAGGTTATAGCCTAGAATAGTCTATGGCATAGCCTAAGATATAATAACCTAGAATACCTAGAATATGTATAACCTTTCATTTGCAATTGAAAATAATTGAAAACAACATTTTTTGGTTGCAAAAAATAGTTGTAAACAATAATTTTTCTTTTATGGAAATTGCAAATATTCGTTAATTCTAAAAACTCCATGTTGCCACCAAGAAGGACCCATACCAATTATCATTCATGGACAAGGTTTCGAACAAAGTAGTGGGCCATGAGCTCTATTTTACTTGGATGGACTTTTGGGTTATCATTGAAAGTAAACAAACCCTTATGTTGTTCACACAAAAAAGATAGATAAAATAGTGTGACATGGTTAATTTAACCCTTTATTAAACTATCACATGGAGGGGTCCAAACTACCCAATATAATATTTGACTAAATATATAGGTTAAACAATTTCATTTTTGTTAAAAGATTTTGTAATTTGAAAAATATTAATGCTTGAAAATATTCAAGGGAAATTATTTCGAAGATGTAAAATTTGTTTGGTTTTGTAATTTTTGGTTTATTTGAGAATAATATAAATGTAAGTAAATTTCATTGCTATTTAAGAAATTTAAGCATTCTGTAAATTTGGCAAATTGGTAATTTTGGGCACCTTGAAAAGTTAAAAAATGTTTTCATTTATGCCCAAGAATTTGGCCACTCTGGAAAAATCCTATACTTGAAGATTTTTCCAAGAAGTTTGAAATTTTTCATTTTGCCCAATATTTTGGGTAAATTATAAAGGTTGATATCAAATTTTGTTGCCATTATTCTATTTGTTTCACATAAAAAAATGTATGTTGGTGAGAACAACATTATAAGATATTGGGAACATGAAAGGGTAATTTAACAATTTGAAATCAAGGGGTCACACTAACCTCCTTGTTCCACCTTAACTTGATCCCAAATCTAGAAAAAATGAAAAACATTATTTTTAAGGTGAACATATTCCAAGAATTTATCCCCTTTTAAACCCCCGATGCCATGTGATTTGCCAAGTTAATTTTTTGTGTGAATGGGATAACATTATAGTTAATTTTATCCTTTTTACCACCTTGGTGTAAATCCAACATAAAGGTTGATTTATGTAAAATGATGCCTTAACAATAGTCCATTATTGCTCACTTTTTTTGCATTATTATTTGATTTGCCTTACTATTAGTCAAGTGAACTCTTATTTTGTTGTTAGTCGACTCTTCTTATTTGCTTGTTGGTTCTATTGATGTGTTGTTTGGTTTTTTTATTGTTGGTCAACTCTTTTTGTGGCTCTTGTTGTTGTTATTGTTGTTTGGTTTTTCTTATTTTGTTGATTGCATTATGAAAAAAAAAGGGGGGTGGGGATGTTTTGCAACTGGCTTTGCAACTCAATTTTTCCAATTTTTGAGTTGCATCAAACAATTGTAACTCACCATATTTAGATGTTGTGAGTGTTATTCAACAAGTTGCAAGAGTTGTAACTCATCGTATATATAGTGCAACTCATTACAACTTAATTACAACTTTGTCACAACAATTGAAAATGATTACAATCATAATGTCATGTTGATGTCATTTTTCATCCATCCATCAAAATTTAACACGTGACATTATTATGATTTTTTATGATTTTTTAGAAATATTGATATCCATTATCCATGATGACGCACCCCCGAGTTCCTTAATGGATTCAAATGTGAGTCCAAACTGAAAACAACGAAAGAGCAAAGAGTTGGGGCACGCTCCCTGGCTCATATCACTTTGAGGGATAGAAGGGCGTGCTAGAGCTTCGGGATGGGACTAGGAAGAATGACAAGCATCAACTACTCACACAAACTTGCACAAAACCAACACAAGGCGGTTAGTACATAATTGGAGCATTATTGGTGTTAAGACTCACCACGGGCAAACTCGAACTCACAAGACTCACCACGGCTCGAACTTGAGGGAAGCCATCACCTTCCCCCTTATAATATACTTTGTGCCTCTCCACAAGGCCCACATCCAAATGGTTTTTTGTCCCAGGATTCCCAAGTGGGAGTCTCGAAATTGCCAAAGTTAAAAGTCCCGCAACTTTGGGGCCCCATAACTTTATATGTAGGCCTTCGATTGAAGTGAGGTCTAAAGCAAAGTTATAGCCCTCATCAAGAACTTTTCAATGATATGTCGTGCGCCACCTACACACAAGGGAATCAGGGTGATTCTTGACTTTTAATGATCCAGAGTCAAATTGTCAATTTGACTCCCGACCCTTCTTTTGGCCATAACTTGTGTTTCAAATGTCCAAATGGGTTATACAAGCCCATTTTAGACATCTAGACTTCAATAGCTTTCTAATGGTATGAAGAACTCCTCGATCCATTAGGTTTTGGCCCTTGCAATCACTCTCTGAACATTCGGGAGTCCACCGGGACTTGAACTCCCAACATGGGAGTTCATTTGGGAGTGTGAGGGTTCTTTCCCTCACACTCTTTTGCACTCCCGGGGCATGAGCAAATGACTCCTGGGCTTAGTTTTGACTCGCACCCTTGCAAGCCTTTTGCCTTAGTCGCGAGCCCAAGATTAGGGTTATGACACAACTCCCTTATGATTACAATCATAATGTCATGCTAACGTCATTTTTCATCCATCCATCAAAATTTAACATGTGGCACTATTATGATTTTTCATGATTTTTTTGAAATATTGATATCCATTGTCCATTATGATTATTCATTTTAGGTGGTTTGGATTATGACATGTGGCACAATCAAAAGTTGACATGTGGCATATTAATTAAAATTTGGAAAATTTATATATTTGTACCTAGGTAGGTCGGTACATAGCCATAAGTAGGTAAGTTGACATAATTCCAACCTACTTATTTACCTACCCAGTTACTTACTATTTAGGTAGGTAAAAAAATTAAACCTACTTATTCAGGTAGGCAAGTAAGTAGGTAAGAAGGTAGAATACTAGAAGAATAAATGAACTAAATAATAACTACATAAGTTTTTAAATTTGTTATGTGTTTTGCCTTTAGGGTTAAACTTTTATGAGCTCATCCCAACATTGCACATGTATTTTAATGTGAAAATGTAAGAGGAGACACTTCCTTTATATAATTTGTGAAATGAGATTTTGAAAACAAATAATATGGGTTAAATCTTTTAGTGGCACCCTAGTTGCAATTGAATTATAATTACAAAAAACATTTCCCACATGCTTTTTATTTTATTTTAATTTTGTAATTAATTTGAAATTTATAATTAATTGTCTAACATAATAATTTGGAATTTAATTATTTGAATTAAATAGACGATAATTAATTATCTAGATTGATTATATGAATTAATTCATATAATTCAGATAATTAGTTAGTTGATTGATTCAAATAATTAATTATCAAAATAAATATTAGATGATTAATTATTTAAATAACTATTAAATAAATAATTATGTTGATAATTGATGCTTTGAATTCAAATAAAATTCAATAATTACTCACCTACAATAACAAAGTTTGTTATTATTTTAATTAATTAATTAATTAATAATTAATTAATTACTAATTAATCAAATTTGATTAATGAATTCATATGAATAGTTTAATATACTTAATTAGTTCATGGTAATTAAGTATATTACATATTAATTACTAATTTATGTAATAGTAGCAAATAATTCATTTTGAAATATTAAATAATAAACATGATTTGAGTAGAATACATTGAGGTATATAAAGACATATTCATATGTACACCTTTATTGAATGTTTAATAAAATATATACATTGCTCTTAATTTCAATTTGAAAATAGGTTTTCACCCTTCATGAAATTTTATAATTTGATATGTATGTATACTAATATAATATTGTGAATTCCAATGTAGTGAAATATATTAACACAATAATTGAACATCAATCACAAAAAATAGGACTATAATATTTACTACATTATTTAAATTTTAGTTATTTAGATCATTATGAAAATGAATTATTTTAATTAATTAATTCAATAAAGGAATTGGCTCGTATCAATGAAACATTTAATCTAATAAATACTTGTAAACACTTTAATATTCCAATCCAATCCAACTAAAGGCATGCGTTTACATTTTCAATGAATTGCACAATTTGTAAACCTTTTTAATAGTATGAGTTGCCACATGGTGCACAACTAATTCTAGATGAATTGAACATTTTAATTCCAAAATAGTGGACAAGTAGTAATTATGTAATGAAACCATAGTGGCACATTTCGTTGGAACTTAGTTGTGAAACTAACCAATTTAGTTGACTTTTAGTTGTAAAGGAGTTGCAAGTTCCAGATGTTATGGACCTTTATCTAACCGTATAAGTGGCATGATTGTACACATCAATGTCATACGCCAGTTGTAAAATAGTTGTTCACTCAATGTTAAAGCTACACCAATTGCAACACAATTAAGATTAACCATTTCCCTACAACTTGTGATCATGGTCAAACTATAATTGATTATCACCATACATACATTGCATACATATGCTTGTATAGAATCCAAGTTGCAACTAATGTGCAACTAAATTAAAACTATGAAATATTCTAATGTGGCATTTTAATTATTAATTCATCATATTTCCATACTATAGTTATACCCTAGTTGCACAATAATTTCCATGACAATCTAGTTGCATGCCAGTCTAGTATCCATGGACACGATTTCTCATAATGTTGGTGCCTTTCACTATTACTTGGTTTTTCTTATTGTCACTTAGGTCATTTATCTTCATTCCTTTTGCATTGTTGTTTGGTTGTTACTCGATTCCTTTTGTTATTAATTGATTCTTCTTTTGCTATTGGTTGGTTCCTTTTATTGTTATTCGGTTCCACTTGTCATGGTCGAATTTTTTTTGTTGTTGGTCAATTCTTCTTGCTGTGTTGTTTGAAATCTCTTATTGCTTTTCAACTCCTCTTGTTGTGTTGTTCGATTTCTATTGTTGTTTTTCAACTCCTCTTGTTGTCGTTTAACTTTTCTTATTATTATTTGGTTCATCATATTATGTTGGTTGGCTCCTCTTGTTGTGATGCTTGGTTCCTCTTAATGTTGCTTGACTCATTTGGTTGTTGGTTAACTCTTCTCTTATTGCTCAACTCCTTTTTTGCTTTTGTTCAACTCCTCATGTTGTGTTATTTGCCTCCATGTGTTGTTTCTTGGCTTTTCTTATTATTGTTTGGTTTCTTTTGTTGTGTGTGTGTTTTTTTTTGAGAATTAATTAATTGTTTCTTTTGAATCGATTTGCTAAAGGAAAAAACATCAAATCAATTCAATGAAATACTAGTTTTCAATTTCAATTCTCACATTTTAAAATTGGTTGAATTTTTTTTTTCAAAAATCTAATAACCTAACCCATTTTATTTCATGGAAATTTTTTTTAAAGGACTGGTTTGATTTTTAAATTGATATGTGAAAATTAAAACTAATGATTCTCATAAAAAAAAATGAAAACCACCCAACACTAATTTTAGTCCTTTAATTAATCATAGTGGTTAATTTGATTTATATATTCAATATCTTTCTAATAACCTATGTACCAACCATTAACATGCATATATTTATTTGTAACCACCTATTATGCTACTTGCTTATGGGATCTATCTCTTATTGGCTCTACCTTCATGGAAGAAATGTAAATGTGGTATCATTTTTTGGGACAAACTTTTTTTTCTAAAAGAAACTTTGAATCATTTTTTACATTTTATTGGTGTGCAATTGGTCAAAGTTAATTTTCAAAAGTATTTTTTTAAGCTAAGATTTAATGCTTCTTTATTTGGACTTTTCGGTGCCTTACATTCCCCCTAATAAAATATATCATCACTATTTCATCCATTAAAGTAGAGCCATAATCAAACCATCTTGTGATTAGCCGCTTGTTATATATGTTACCCTAGTGGAATTGATCAATTACCATTGAATTGGAGCTCATCCACATCTAAGTCATAACAAGCTTTTAATGGAAAGGTTTTTCACACACCTTTTCTTGCTTGTTGCCTTGCACTCCACATTCTTCACTAAGTTCTTATAACATCGACTCCTTTAACTCCTAGCCACCTACGCACCCCATGATACACTTGGTTAATCCAAAAGTCCCAACCATTTAAGAAGGATTTAAATTTGATATTTAAACTTATTAGACCTTGTTGTTGAGGCTAAATTTTAGTCTAATTAGAACCAACCAAGGCCTAGTTTCTAAAGTCAGCCCACATGGCCTTAAAGCTAAATTAGCCTTAAGTTGATTCAAAGGCCTTTTTATGACCAATTCTAGATTTGGTCCAAAAGCCTTAGGTCGACATGACTCAAGTCATCTCAAGGCCAAACCTCTCTTGGTAGCCTCAAAGCTTTAAAGGGACAATTTTTAATTGTACCAAATGTTTTAGCAAGTTCACCCCTTTGGACGACCCAAAAAAAAGTTTAATTGTTTGTTGAAGGTTTTAAGGGGATAATGTTCCGCACTATAATCCTAAAGACAACCTTTAATCGTCTTTTTGGCTGGCGAAATCATGAGTTCCCACCTCAACCCATTTAGACCCGAAGGTCTAAATGTATTTAAACTCTTAAAGCAATTGAACTTCATGGAGCCATTTTTAGCCTAAGTCTCACATCGCCTTAATGCCCCATTAAAGTGGCCTTGATATGAGGCCCAAATTTGCTTTAAACATTTCTTAAGTGGAAAGGCATGTCATTCACCCCCACCTTCAAAAGGTTTACGTCCTCATAAACGCAAATAACATGTTGCCCTTGTCATGGCAAGTCCACCACTTTTGCCACCCTCTTACCTCAAACCTTTAAGAGAATAGTTAGTTTTTTATTTAAGTATAATTCACATCTTAGACTATTTTTGTTAGATGCAAGAGGAATTTTAGATAATTTTCTTATTCATCCTTGTGATAGCCCCCTAAACCATACTACACCCCTTTTGGGTTTGTTCATTTTACCAAGTGACATTCCCCCTCTTTGGGCCCCTTCAAAACACTTGAGGGTTAAGTTTCATGCTTAGGCTTGTTTTTTCGGTGACCCTGGGCAACCAAAGTATGATTATAAAATGCCCCAATAGATAGTGTCGACTCGGGCTTAACCAATCCAGGCGCCCTTTGCATTAAAAAGACATGGTTTACAACTCCATGCATTGGAAACTTTGTTCACATAAACTTATTCCTAGTTTGGGAACATGTCGTTTAATGCACATTCATTATTACCACAATCTCACCTAATTAAGCCTTAAGGAGTTTTTCTTTCAAGTTCAACTCCTTAGGTTTGTTTCCATCAATTATCATCACTTCAACTTAGCCTTCACTTACTTCTTCCATGGTCCACCCCATTTCGTACATCTTGACCTCAAACTAACTACCATTTTGCCTTAGCTTCAATTTATATATACATCCACTTTTCGAGGTTTTGTTTTCACCCCCTACCTTTTAGAGGTTTTTGTCATCATTAACATCATGTTGATGTGTTGAACTTATTTTTATGCGCTTTCCTATTTCCCATCTCATGGGCATGTTTTTGTTCACCCTTTCTACCATTTCCAGCAAGTGGTCTAGATGAGCGGGCTTCACCCACTACGACTTTTTCAAGTGACATCTTTTCCACTGGACCAAGTATTGCTTGCTAATTCACCTAATCTATTTCGTGGCTAGGACTTTACTTCCCTAGCAAGTGTATACTCAATGTGGTTGAATCTTGGGTAACAAGCATGTTTCCGATCCTTGTTTTTCTTGTCCTTGTGAATTAACTTCAATTTGGACACGTAGAAAGTCGAGTGGGCTACCAATGTTGTTGGTAGTTGCAAAGTAAACACATTAGGGTGGGGTTTATGAATGAACTTATAGGGCCCGCATACTTTGGGATGAATCTATTCACCAAAGTTTCAAGCATCTTAAAGTCTTATGTTTAACCACAATATGTCCCCCACTTCAAATTCTATGTGCCTTTGTGACTTGTCAACTTCTTTTTCATAACTAACTTGTGCCTTTTCTAGAAGTTTGTTTGCTCGTACTTTCCTATTTTCACATTCTTTGGCCATCACTTTAGCTTGCTTCTTGCCCTTCTGATGAGAGCTTATTATTCTAGGAATGGTTAAATCCATGGGTTTTTTCGCTTCCAATCCCAAGGCCAACTCAAAAGGATTCATTTTGTGGTTGAGTGTTTTGTGGAATTATAGCAAAACTTTGTTAAACCCAAGTGGTCGCCCCAATCCTTATGATCATTGGCAATGTAATTACGGAAATATTGATTATATATCCTATTTATTCTCTTCGTTTGTCCATCAGTTTGTGGATAGAAAATAGTATTAAATTTTAGCTTGGTCTTTGTTCTTTTCGTCAATAACGTCCAAAATTCCAATGTGAATTTCACATCATGGTCACTTACTATGATCGCCGACATACCATTATGTTAGATCCACATGTTGAAAAATAACTTTGCCATCCCTGTCACTGTGGTGTTTGTTTGGGTTGGTGTAAATTTAGCCAATTTTGAAAACTTGTCTACCACCACAAAGATGGCATCCGTCCCCTCCCATTCTGGAATACATGTCATAAAATCTATTGAAACATTCTCAAATGAACTTGCAAGAATTGGGAGGGGCTTATAACCTAAATTTTTTTTTATGTATTGATTTGGTACTTTTGCATGTCCACATGTACAAACATAATGTTCTATGTCTTCCTTCATTTCGGGCCAATAGAAAGTTTTCCCCAAAAACTCCCTTATTATCTTCTCACCATAATATCCTGCCATGGGTGCATCATGCACTTTTTGCATAATTTTCATGCACAACTTTCCTTTTGGCACATAAACTCATGATTGTTTCCATTTTAACAATATGTTTAACAAAGTGATCCTTCTCACCTTTTTTTTCTAGTGCAAGTCATTGAAATAACTTTGTGCCAAATGATTTTCCACATATGCCTCTTGTATCGTCCTCTCTAGATCAATCTCTTTAACAAACATGGTTTAAAGAATTTAAATACTCTCCCAAAATAGTTCCCCTTGGTATTTTTATTTGTGACTTAATGCATATGGTACCACATTGTTTTTTGCCACGCTTATGGATCAACTCAGTGTCCATAAGGGCCAAGATATCATGCCAACGTAATTGCTTCATTGTGACCTTCGGATGAGTTTCAAAATATCTCAGGGATACATTATTTGTGAAGATCTTGGTTTCATGAAAACCCAACTAATGTTGTCATGTCTTTAAACAACTCATTACTGCAAATAACTTTTTTTCATGAGTTAGCCATCTCAACTGGTCCCCTGCCAACTTTTTATTTTCAAAGGCGATTAGATGTCCTTGCATTAGGACCCCACTTATCACAAACCCACTTACATTTGTATGCACTTCAAATGGTTTTGCAAAATTCAAAAATCGCAACACTAGTGTTAACAAAAATTTCCCTTTCAAAAGGTTTAAACACCTTTTGTTGTTCCCCCTTCCACTCAAACAATCCTTCTTTCTTCAAAAGGTCAGTGAATGATTTTGCCAATGTTGAAAAATCTTTTATGAACTTCATATAAAAATTGGCCAATCCTAAGAATGACCTAACCTCTTTGGCTGAAACCAAGCTTTGACATTCCCTAATTGATTCAATTTTCTTTTGGTTGGGCCTCACCCCTTCTCAAAACAACACATGTCCCAAAAAGTCCATTTTTGGATTTGCAAATTCGTTTTTCCCCCAATTGGCATATAACTTGTTCTTTTTGAACTTTTGCAACACAAACTCCAAATGTGTTACATGTTCCTCCACAAACTTGGAATACACCAAGATGTCATCTACGTAGATGACCACAAACTCATCTAACTTCTCATGAAAGATCAAGTTCATCAAAGTTGTGAAAGTGGTCGGGGCATTACACAATGCAAATAGCATGACCAATAACTCATGAACTGTATCTTGTTTTCACAGCCATCTTTTCCACATCTACATCTTCAACACAAATTTGATAATAGCTTGACTTCAGGTTGATGTAGTTAAAATAAGAAGCCCCATTTAGATGATCAAAAAGATCATTAGTTCGAAGCAAGGGGTAATTGTTTTTAATTGTGATTTTGTTCAAGGCATAATAATATATGCACATGCGCAATTTTTCATCCTTCTTATCCATGAACAAAATGGGTGAAGTACCATAAGGCAATTTGCTCGACTTAATGTATCTTCATTCTTAAATTGTTTATTTGAGCCTTGAACTTTTGTAGTTTTTTTAATTGAACTGGTAGGGTGATTTAGAAGGTGGTGTTAATATAATTACAACCTCAATTTTATGGTCCACATTTTGAAAAGGAAGTAGATGTTTAAGGCCTTGTCTGTTAAGACATCCAATTTTTTTAAAATTGTGTTGGAAATATAAGTAGGCCAAGATTTAACCCTTTTGGCTTTAACCTTGGTGTTATATTCATCCACATGCATAAGAATTAAAAATGAAATCTCATGTAATTCTTGCAAGGAAATTAAATGAATACTTATTTTAGTTAGATTAGTTCAATATTCAACTTCTAAATTAACAGACCTATTTGCTAATCTAATAATGACTTTTAACTTTGAGCCTTTTTTCAAAACATTTACACGATGAGTGTTTAAAAAAATGTTCCCTAAGATGGCTTTAATGTTATCCAAGGCACAAACCATGAAGTTTTTTTTGTAAATTTCACCTTGCTACATTCCAAAGTGGCCCCCAACACCGCCTCACTTGTTGGTGTTGTGGCTCCTTGTGCTAATTGGACCATGATGGGTTTGGCCACATTTGTAGTTGCCCACTCGAATTGCATTACCACACTTGGGCTCACAAAGGAATGCATGGCTCTTAAATCCAAAAGACACAACACCCCACTAATTTATACCTTGAACCTAAGCATGATTAAATTCATGCCCAATTTGGCCACATTCCTTTTTCCAATAAATCCCCTCATGCTTAGTCTTGTCTTACCTTTTCATAATCCTTAGCAAAGTGCTCAAACTTTTTGTAGTTGAAACACTAAAACTTAGCAACATCCCATGACCTCTTCACCATTGGGGTTCTTTAATTTGTCCTTGGGTGGGTTTTTATCCCATTTCTTCTTTTGGCCCCTCTTTGGGCCATTAGCAATTTGCACTGCACTTCCAATATTCACCCTTCTTGTGAGTTATGATGTTTGTGGTGTTATTGTTTTTTGTGCATGGAGTCATTTTCCATGCACTCCGCAACCTTCATCATTTCTTAGCATGTTGTGGGGAACTCATTCCTTTGCAAAATGGCATTGCAAGCCCAAGGCTACAAGTCATTGAGGAAAGTCACCTTCTATACACATATTCTTCTTTCATCAAAATGAGGTTTAATAAAGATGCAAAGGTTTGGACATACCTCCCCATCATTCTAGGTCCATTGGATTGGCGCAAGTTTAATTTTTGCCCAACCTTTAGGATTTGATTATGGGGGGTGAACTTTTCATTTAGTTTGGCCTTGAATGCATTATGAGGAAAACTTCCCATTAGGTTTGGCTCAATATCTTTTTGTGTTGTCCACCATTCCATGGCATGATCTCTTAAAAGAGATTCTGCCAACCTAAGCCGATCCACATCCGTGTTGATTGCTTGGGATTCAAAGTAGGCCTCCATTTGGAGGGCCCATTATGTCACCCTTTTCACCTTGGCATCCTTTCTTGTGAAGGATTTGGCATCTAAGTTTTCATGGGCTTTGTGGCTTCTTCGCTTGGCCTAGCCCTTTCTCCTTTTGGGCCTCTTTTAGCTCTAAGGACAATTGCATGTTGGTCTCCCTCTCATTAACCACTAAGGTTTGCAATACTTTTATGGTCTCTACCATGGCATTCATGGATAATGAAGAGGGACCTTCTTCAACTTGAAGGGCCCTAAATTTGGTCCATTTTAATTCCATCTCCAACCATGCAACCTTTCTTGTAGCTTGGAAGATCTCTTCAACCTCAAGTTGAAGTCTCACCTCCTAGGCCCCTTTTGTCATTTGGGCTTCTTGAGCCGCTTGGGCAACTTGAACCTCTGAAGCCTCTTTGGTTCTTTTCGTTCATTTGGATGCCTTGATTGGTTTTTTCGGAATGTTAACAACTTTTGGGTTTTTTTTTCTTTTTCGTTCAATTCCAAGGAGTTAGAAGAGGATTGGAATTGTTCCACCACTTGGACAATGTCTTTGAAAGTTTCCCCTTTGGAAGATTCCTTCCTTGTGTATGCCCTTCCTTCCCCACTTTCTAGGTTAAGGTGTAACCAAAAAAGAGGGTGACGAGACGAAACAACAAACATGACTACCAGAATGGGCCTAAGCAGAGTTGTCTCTCTTCTGATCTTTTGAGACAGACCACAATTTCTGACCCTTTCTCTCATTTCTCATCACGGAATATTCCTACATGCATTCATTGATCTTTGAACAGAAACAGCTCATACACTCACAAATCGGCAGAGAGGATAACCAAATTCAAAACTTACACCTTGCCTTTCATGAGAATCTCTAGAGAGCACAAGCTTTCTGGCTCCAGTGTATTCATCAAAGATCAAACACCTATTAAGGTATAGCCCTTGAGGTCAGAGCTCTCAGTGTTCACTCGATCCATTGAGCCTCTAACCCATTTCCCCACAGAATGCAACAATGCAGCTTTCCTTCACTCTGCTTGACTAAGACCTATGACCTGATTACCCCCGAGTCCAAAATGTATTATGAAACACCTAACTATGAACAGTCGATACCAAGCTTGCTAGTGCCACTCAAAGAGACTGACTCTCATGCAAAATGATCAGCAGCACTGTTGGCCTCAAATCCTTTCTTCATTCTCACTCGATACACTCATTCCATCCACCTTTAGGATTCCCCCCTTGGTTTCTGATACTCACTCAGACCACAACCAACACCACAGATACAAGGCACTCCAACCCAAGCCCTCTATCCCTGATACTCACTCTCCTCAATATGCACCCCCATTCTAAGGCTCGGATCCCTCCAGTCCTCATCATACCTCAGCACCAACCTTTCATAAGAACCTTTACAAAACTCCTTGGCCAAGTTGCTGGCGCAGCGGAAATTTTTTAACAACCAGCCAAGTTCCTTTTTAAAAAAAAATCAACTCTCTCCTTCTCTATCCCCTTCCTTGCCTGTCAACCCCTTTCTTTTTTTCCCTCCACCAGTCATCACCTCAACACTCTGTCCTCTTGCCGCCCTTGTTCCTTCCACCTCCCCTCATCAATACAGCTCCATTCCTCACCATCATTCGCGCCGCCTCTTTCCTGCACTCCATAACACCCTGACCAAGAGAAAAGCCTCCCCATGCATTGTCTGCAGCAATAATGGAGAGATTCTGGCTGCAAAAATGACGGCTAATAAAACAAAAAACAAACCTCAAAAACATGTTGTGTTCACACTAGTGAGGTGACCTATTGTTTGGTCACAAAGGCACCCAAAGGTCTCTTCCCTTTTGCCTTTGGGCGTCTTGGGAAATTTTTTGGTAGAACCTAGTTTAGCCACTACCGCCAATTTGGCCAACTTCTTAGCTTCATGGGCTTCCTTTGTGGTGGCCTTCTCTACTTTGACCATGACCATTTTCACCTTGGTTTAGCATTAGCACTTTGTAATGGGGGACACAACAACCGTTTTTTTTCCCATTTTCTCGTTCGCTAGATCAAGTTTTAGTTTTGATACCAGATGACATGCCCTTTCCTACTTGTCGCCTTATGTTCCATGTGCTTCACCAAACTCCTCTTGCATTGACTCTTTTAGCTTTAACCACTTGTGCACCCCAAAACACACTTGGTTAGTTCAAAAGTTCCAACCACTCAGGACGGACTGGACTTGCTACTTAGATTCACTAGACCTTGTTTTCGAAGCTAAGTTTTAGTCTAACTAGAGCTAACCAGGGCTCAACTCCTAGAGTTAGCCCACATAGCGTTAAAGCCAAAACAACCTCAAGCTAATTTGAGGGCCTTCTGGGACCAACTCCCCAAGTTGGTCCAAAGGACTTAGGCTAGGACAACCCAACTCATCACGAGGCCAACCCTCTCTTGGCAACCTCCAAGCTTTAAAGGGACGACTTTTAATTGTCCTGAGCATTTTTACAAGCTTGCCTCCTTGGGCAACCCAAGACAATACTTAATCATTTGTTGAGAGTTTTAAGGGGATAGTGCCTCGCACTATAGTTTTGAAAACAACCCCAAGTTAGTTTCTTGGCCGACGAAAACTTGAGTTCCCACCTTAAACCATCTAGACCTTGAAATTTGGATGTATTTCAATTCTTAAAGGAGTCGAACCTTGTGGACCCATTTGTGGCCTTAGTGCCCCACTAAGATGGTCTCGATATGAAGCTTGCATCCACTTAAGACATCTTTTAAGTAGAAGGGCATGTAAGTTCTCAAGTGGCTATTGGTTCACTCTTCTAGGTGAAGGCCAAGGGAAAGGTAATAACATGTCTTTAGGACATGTTGGCATTAGGCATGTGCCTTATTGCATAAGGCTATTGCAAAATGGTTGTGGGTCCAAATTAGTAACAAATGGGGTTTGATGATAAACCTATCAACTATATAAACAAAGGGTGTGTCACATTGTGGCCTTGCCATTTACATTAAAAAGTATCTTAAGGCAAAACAAGAATTATTGAAACTCAAATATTTCACCAAGCAAAAATATAATCCTCAAAAAATACTCTAAAAGAAACCAAAATCCTTCAAGATATTATAACTCTGTAACTAATCTCAAGTTTCAACACAAGCCACAATATCATCTTTCAAAAATCCTCGTACAAAAGTAAACCTATTACAGAGGGGCCAAAATCCCTTAAGCTACTATACTCTATAATGAATCTCAACACAATATCCTTGCCTACCAAGGCAAGGCCAATAAACAATTCCATAAGTTTGTGAGTGGCATCTAAGTGCTTTAATCTTTGTGAGGGTAATGGAACAAGGCATCACAAACACGGTGGCCCTGCCAATAGATAAGAAGTTGTACATCTACCTACTGTGTCCACACTCTGAACACCAAAAAAATCCATTCCAATCTAAACAGTCTAAACACTTTCACCAAACAAACCGGTTCACCTAATGTGAAACCGGTTCTAATAAGGTAAAACTTGCAAAAGTTGGATCCAATGCAATAGTCCCTGTCCCTGTAAGGGCAGGACCCAACAAACAGTGTGTCATGCTTTGTACTATGGCCTGACCCAATCCACCTAAGAACATGACAAACCCAATTAGATGAGCTTCCATTCTGTAAGGCTATAATAGGTTAAGTTTTCTTAAGTGTGTTGAAAACTTGTGCCAACATGTACAAGTGGGTGCTTCTTCCCAACAGACTTTTCTGTTTATTGTGATGTCTTCTCAATTCTCCTTCCATCACCAATGAAACTATAATGAGGTGGGTTGGGGAACTCATTATGGGGCGGATTTCTAAATTGTTTATCTCATTCTTAACGTGTTCCATGAATAAAGTGTTTAAAATTGGAATTGCATATAGAATTCATACAGAATGCCATACTCATTCCATGGTAAGAACAATTTGTCCTAAGTATGCATCCCATGTTCCTTTTGGTTCCATTTTGGTTCACATATTTTCCTCTCCAATATGCTTTTAAATATAAAAATTACTAAACTAATGTGGAACAAGTAATCACTTAATATGATTTTGGAGGAATTGTAATGTCAAGTATCCAAGAAATATTTTGAGCCTAATTGTTTCAACAATTTTCTGAATTTTATAGGTAATCTTCATCAACTTTGTCATCCAAGAATGGGCTAAAACCATGATTTTAATAACTATATAACTAAAGTTTTTACATGCATGCACATATTATTTTGGTGGGGTTGAAAATAAACTTCTTTTATAATATGCACTCCAATGCCATATTGATCAATCCATCTACACTTTGAGACGAGTTCAGAACTATGAAATGAGAATATCATGAACTCAAGACCGATATGGCATTTCATTGAACCCAACAAGGTTCATTCACAGTGTCATTGCAACCAACATGGAAACTAGTTTTGCCTGGGCATATAACCAAATGAAACATATGTGCATGAGCTAACCTAAATAGTATTATTTTGCCACTCATTGTGTCATCTTTGATATGATTGATTTAATAACTTATAAATTCAACTCATGAGTAGGAAATCTTGAACCATTTTAGATAGTTTAAAACTCTAGTAACTAGAGTATTTCCGTTTTTAAACATTAAAAAAAAAGGTTCAATGAGGGAATATTTAAAATAAATTCAAAATTATATAACAATCCACTCACCATAGAAAAGATCTAGAAGTAAAAATTTCAAGTGGTATAAAAGAAAAGACTGTTTTTATATACTCATATATGCCATAGATGCAGTGAATAAAATTTGAATCATAAGATTCTTGACAATTACATTTCCACAAATAGGTTTGTAACTTTTTGAAATTGTTTTAACACTTGATTTGGTCACATTTAAATAAAGTTCCAAATTAATGCAATTTTGTAAATAAAAATACTAACAACACTAATGTAGGGCATTCTAAATGGGGAAAATATCTTAATGTAATGTTGTTCCTAAATTGTTATTGACTTGAAGAAAAGTCAAAAAAAATTTATTCACAAACAAACACACACACACACACGACTAACCAACCAGCTTTATTTTAATCATAACAATAGCCAATCAATACATACCACTATGCAATATCAAAAAAGTAAACCACAATTAAATAGACCAAATATGTGAATATCAAATATGTAAAATCAAGCAACTTCTTTATTTTGATCAATGGATCCATGATTTTATCATATATATATAGGTTCCAAAGCTTTGACCCTAGGCCAAGGTTCCCAAGGCAGAGAGCCTCTTTACGAAATCAGATGTACTTCATCATTTTGGAATGTGAGTTCTATGCATCACACATTGTACCACTATCATAGTCTAAGGTCAGATTCATCATTATAAAAATGAAAAAAATTTATTAAAAAAAGTCATTTCTCATTTTTGCATAATGAAATTATTTAATTTTTCATTCATGCAAACTTTGAATTTTCTTCAAATTTTTCATATGTTCGATATACATTCAAAAAAATTGAATATATGTGGCAAATGGTGGCATTCAAATGCATGGTCAGAAACTACAAATCCATGCCTATTAGTTCACCATTTCATACCCCTAATGAGTAATGGCCTTGTGTATGGTATTCTGTTTTTGGGGGGGTTGCTCAACAAATGGAGGAACGGAGGACCCTTGCACCAATGACAATTCCCAAAAAATCTCCCTTTTAGGTCCTTAACCTACACTTTTTTTTTCCTTTTAGGTCCTTAAACCTATATGTTTTTTGTTTTTCCCACTTGTTTTTGGATGATTTACAAGTTTTAACACATTTTTCCTAAGGGTTTCAGAACACCAATAGAGCTACAATTATAAGTGGATGGGAGAGATGGAAAGCCCACCATTGAATTTTTTCTTGGTTGATACATTTACATAAATAGTTAGACAAAAGGGTGAAAAGATCCACTCTTTTGGGGATTTTGAGGGCTACATTTCACTTCTCTAAAAATATTGTTGGGGGAGGAAATAGTGAAATCTTAGGGTAGTAAACTTTTCAAAATAACATCTGGGCTAAGTGAAAATAATGGTTCTAGATCTTTTGGGGGAAGGTATGTAGTGCATAGATAGATTGTCATCTAAATGGTGTTGAAAAGTAATAATTTCCATGAGAACTCAAGATGTATTTTGGTAGTAGCAAAAGAAGTCTTCTTTGCAATCAAATGTTTCCAAAAATCTGAAGAATTCTTAAATAGGAAATAGAAAAAAATTCTTCTATGATGGATCTCTACACAAGACTTTGTCACTCCAAAGATGACATCCAGAACAAGAATAACTACCAATGTTGGCTGGTTATTTATAAAACACCAGTTATCAATAACCTACCAAGCAATTATTGATTTTTAAATTGGTAAAGAATTTACCCACATGACACAAAGCACATAAAGAACCAAGAAGACCCTTATGCATTGATTATTGAATTTTAAAATTTTGATAATTTACCTAGATGTTTAGTATTTCATTCAAGTAATTTATCAATCTTGAAACATTAAAATTTTATTAACTTATTTGAATTTTTCAGCTAAGTAGGTTATCAGTCTTTAAACCCTTAAATCTAAATAGGTTGAACATTTTAAAAAATCTTTAGTTGAATGGAACTACAAAGACAAGACAAAATGCACTTTATTATTTAAACTTTTAGCTTAGCTATTTTTTTTTAAAAAATTAAGTTGGGTGAAAACACAATACAATGATTTTTGGGTGGGCATTTATCAGTTTAATATTCAACACATATAGTATAATTGTTCCAAAAGTATGGTGCATTTAATTTCAAGTATCAATTTTGTTTTTTGGATCCTACAATTATTATTTTTACAAACCTAATATTATGTAATATTATTTTTAAATAATAAATCAAATTATTTATATTGAAAAGTCCATGGATATATTATAATATATATTGCTATAATAGGGCCATTGTCTTGTTTTAACTTCACTAACTTTAAAGTTTCATTAGTCATTAAAATAATCAATTTTAATGGAATTTAAATGATATGGTTCAATATATTTTAATTTTCATATAATTTAAATAATTTTAAATAATTTTAAAATATATTTAAGTTTTTGAGGACACATATACACTACATTTGTTTTCATAAATATATTGCAATTTCCCACTTTATAAAATGAAATGGAATAGTTTTAAGAAAATATTTTGCTTCAATTGTATTTTAACATAATATGCAAAAATATTATGAAAATCTTATGAATGTTTGAAATGAAATATACTTAAATACGCACATCCTAAAAAAGTAATACAATGTGACACCCCAAAGGGGTCACCATAATGGGCTTTCACCTAGCCCATCAATTCCACCCTTTCAAACAATAATGATTATTCATCCTAGAATTTGTCCATTCAATTGCATCTTTGTGAGAGCAAGTTCCACAATGACAATTTTGTGCACACATGTTCACTTCTTGTAAAGTTTTCTTCTCAATGCTAGCTTGCCAACATTTGTTATTAATTTATGCAATCAAAGTTTTGGAAGAATACATGTGATACTTGCAATTTCATTGAAACCTTCCATTATTATGTGTATTAATAAAACACCCTAGCTTGGTGGTAGAAGTGTATAATGTTCAATGAGAAGGTGGTAAAATTGTGATTTTAGGCAATGGATTCTTTTAATAAATTCCTTCAACACATACATAAATGTGTACCTTATTCTTGTATATAAAGCCATTGAAAAAAGGAGAACAACCCTTCAAAACCTAGGGTTGTTAAGATGGATGTCCGTCCTTGGCATTCTTTTAAACATCCTTCCAAACATCTCTAACGAAAGTAATTTTTTATTCATTTTTACCAAAAGCAATTTTGGTTTGAACTTACTTTTTCTTGTCATTCTTGGCATTATCCGGACATTACTTGATGTTTATTTTACATTGCATGATGGTTTTGTCATGATGCTTGACCTCCCCCATCATTTTCTTAGTGTTATTCAACATCTTTTTGATGTTTTCTTGATGTCCCTATCATCTCATGGAGTTTTTCTAACATCCCACAAAGTTTTCCTAGCTCTATCTAATGTCTTCTAGAGTTTTCCCAATGATGTTTAATGTCTTTTTGGCATTTCCCTAATGTCTCTTCATCATTACCTAAAAAACATATGAAGTTCCCCCAACATTTTCTTGATGTTCCTTAACACCCTTTGCCATCTATTTGTCACTACCCAACATCCCCCCAACATGTCCCCAAGATCACATAATGAACTTAGCATTTTCCCATTGTCTCCCCCAAAAACAAAAATAAAATCATGACTTCCCCCCAACATTTACCTCACACTGTCAAACACCTCAAGTTGTTTCCCCAATGTTATTCAACATCCCCCCCTCGTTTCTTTGGTGCCACCCAATGTCCTTGGCTTCCCCTCATCATCACTTGGAAAAAAAATCCATGATGTGCCCCATCATTTTCTCAACACTATTGCCAAAACCCTTTATCATTTCCCCAACATGTCCAACATTTCCTTGACACTACTCAAAGCCCATGTTGTCACTCAAATGTTTTTTTCCTTGACATCCCCAAGTATCATCTCACCATCCTTTGAACTTGTCCCCATGCCTTTCCAAGCCTAAACCTATAGAAGCCTATTGAACCTAAAATAACTTTAGAATGCATTATTCAAGATGTTCCTTAGGTCCTAAGGATGCACTTGGGACATCCCCCCCAAAAAAAGGACACTAGCAACCATGCTAAAAACTACCTTACTTGAATAATATAACAATCAATTTTCAAGCAAGTATTTGAAATTTGACATTTATGCATAACAAATGGCTATTACTAAAAAGACCCAAGTAAATTGGTAATTGGGGGTATTATTTTGACAATGAATTTGACAAATGTGGTTCCTTTTTCTTTTTTGATTTTGTTTGATACTATGTATGGACCAAAAATAAAAGATTAAAAAATAATCTATCCAATTTATCATGGAAAAATATAATAGTTGGTTAACATTGGTAATTACTAATGTTGGGTAAGTATTAAAAACTAGAATATACCTCTAAAGGTTATGAAGGTAGTTCTTAGGGTTCATAACCATGGTTTCCAAAAAATCAAATAGCTAATCTTCACATATAATCACAATTTAAGCAATATTTTAAAAATTCAAACAATTGCTTATAAACCACCAATTCTTTCATTAAATTTATTTGATTTTTTTTTAAATAACCAAAACTAGCAATTCATTAATTAGGATTTTCTTTTCAAAGAATTGAAACTAGCAATTCTTCAATTTTAATATTTTTTAAAAAATGGAACTAACAATTCTTTATAAATTCAAATAACATAACAACACTAGACTTTTCCAAATTGTTGCAATTTATACTAAAAAAATCAATTTGAACATCTATTGATGAAAATATTTTGAACTTTACACAACTATGCTAATGATGTTTAACACATTTGTGCAAAACAAAAAACTTTTGATATTGGAAAGGTCCAAATTTGTTGTTTCAAATTGAACCTTTCCAGTTTAAAAACATGTTCAATGACATTATAATACCTTATCTAGTTCAACATTAAGGATTTTTTTTTTCCAAAATCAAATTTAATAATAAAAATATCAAGTTTTGGAAATTTTGACCTTTATTATGCATAAACAAAAATATTCAACAATAATCATTGATCATTGCACTTAATGTTAATGTGAAGATATCATTAAAATAAAAATATTGCGTAATTTTTTCTCATCACAATTCTTGGTTGCAATTAGCAAGGACTTTAATATTTGATCTAATTACATAAATGAGTTGCAATAGACATCAAAGATGTTACTAAACATATAAAGGAAATTGATTAGTAAATCACCTACCTATTACATATTAAGTAGTAGAAACAAAAAAAATGATAGATCTTAAATATAACCTACACAACTATCTCAAGTTTCAAAAAATTATTATGAATAATGAAGTTTGCAAGCAAAATCAAGTTATTGCAAAGAAAGTGAAGATGCAACTTGTAGCAACACGTGGGGAACATCCACAAAAAATAATCATTATTGTTAACAATGAAGGGTGTCCATTGGTCCGAAGTTGGCACCAATGCCTTGTTGTCCTAAAAACCCAAACAATTAGACATTTAGACATGGTGAAACCCATTGATCATCAAGGCACCAAAAAGTTGCAAAAGGTGAAGGAGATATTGGAATCAAAATTTGAGTATACAACACTAGGTCTAAGTTATGAACATATGCGGATTATAGTTGGAAGAATCTTTAAGACGAGATGAAGGATGTGGATGTTGATCTACAAAGATGGTATGGAGTTTTGGGCCATTGTGTAAATTTTAATAAACTTCCAAATGTGTATTTTCTTGGTTGCGTATTGAAGATGCAAGTTGGCCTTGGGGTAGGGGGTTCAAGACCAACAATTTGTCCAATGGTGGTATGGGAGCATTATGTAATTACTGGGCTTTGCCATAATTTATCACATCCCATCAGCACTTGAGTAATGCCTGAGCTAAAGTACAAAATGTATCTAAGATTGGTTATGGTGGATTGGTGCAAAAAGAAACTTGTCTTTTAGGTGGATGCTCATGATATTTGAAGCAAATACATGTTTGAACCTTATGAGAAATTGTGTTTATTCTCTTGAATTTGTGATTTTCAATTTTAAAGGTATAAATATGTTGTAACTATTATTGATGTATATAGGCGTTAGTACATTGATGATAACCATTGTTGGGAGAACTACCAAGTGGGAATGTGAGCTTGCCAAGCCAAAGCGTTGAATTTGGGTTGAGACTCATTACAATGCACCAAAATTCTACCATTGCCTATGCATTAGTGTTGCTATATAATTTGCAATTTTCAATTGGTGTTTCTGGAATTCAATAATGCAATCTTGTTGCTGGGGCTATTTCAACTCATAGAAAAATTATAAGTTATGCAACATGACAATTGAAGTCACCTTTGTAGGACCATGCTTCAAAATCTAGGCCAATGACATTGTGACTAATTTAAAGGTTGCATTTAATATAGGACACCAATGTTGGATATGTGAAAAATATTGTTGGTAAGGTGGAAGGTTTGATGAATGGTCAAAGAAAATGGATGTAAAGCATGATGAGAATGCAACTAATGTAACATAGTTATAAACATGCATGAACATGTTGATTAACATGTACAAAGATTTCAAGTGCAACATGGGGACATTGGTGGAAAAGCTTAACGTTAGTGTGTCAATTGTGGAAGGAAATATACATTTAAGCAAGTCCCTGCAAAAGAGTGAGGTGCATGACACTATACTATCAACCCCTACACTTGTAGCAAAGCACGTTAGTACACATGTTAATAAGGGGGTGGAGGATTTAGGGTTACTTATGGAAAAACTAATTGATTGTTCAAATAATGTTAATCAAGGCGGTACAAATGATGTGGGAACAAGTGCAATAATATGTATTTCGGGTCTCTTACATACCTTCAACAATGTTTATGCCAATACTATGCCAAAACATTGTGCGACAACTATGAAGGTAAGAATGCTAACATTGCACTTAATTTATGTACTTTATCAAGGTCTTTTGAGCTCAAGGTCCTCGATGTAATTTGATGCAAATATCAAATGCATAATGCACATGTGTAAGATGTAACAACAGTTATGTCCAACCCTAACAAAGAAGTTGGTGTGTCATCTCAAAAGGTAAAAGATTATACTCTCTTAAAGTTGTGTGTGTAATTATTTATAGGTAGGCAAATGTCAACTTTGCGATGGAATATGGTGATTGCCTTCTTTGAAACCGCTTATAAAGCTTTACAATTCCTAATTTTAAAACAAGGAAAGGACATGGTGCAACATCTAGTTACATTGGGCCAAATGACACCCAAGTATTAATTATGTTATCCAACCTCCTTGCCCACATGTTGTACTTGACCAAAATTTCTAGCCTAGTTGGATAGGGCTTGCCTACAATGTGTGGGCATTTGGCACCTTTCTTCCAATGTATGAACTTACTTTGTGGTGATGTTAGTGTCTTTGGTACATTTTATCTATAAATGTTGCTTGAAGATCAAATTAATTGATACATCCACTTCCTTACATGTGCGGTTAAATGGAAATGATTGTTGTAATATGATAGAAATATTATGTGCACATAAGATGTGACAATGATGATGTCCAATCCTAGCCAAGCCCAAGTAATGACCTTTCAAAAAGTAAGATGTTAAACTGTTTTCCTTGTGTTTAGTTTTTTGTGTCAAACTTTAAATACAAAAGGTGGTTGTGATGCACTATGTGAGTTTTGACCTTCTTGAATTTTTTATCACATAGAGCTCAACAATGCACCCTCCCAAGGCACATGGTGCAACATCAAAACTAAATATAGTTCAGGTAATCAAATTTTTAACATTTGTAGTTATGTTTTCAAACATATTTAATTATAATATTTTAGTTATAGATATCACATTTGAAAGGTGGTAGTTGCATTCATGTATTGATAATGCCTAACATGTATAATTTTGAAAACTAATTTGGGCCACAATTTGGTGTGTTATGAATTTCGCAATTACATATTCGCATCGACATAGAAGTCTTTTTAGTAGACCTAATTTATTAATTTAAAAGCTACAACTACAATTATTTATGGACTTCTTGGGAGCAAGGTTGGTGGCAAGGAAATCCTTATTGATATTGTGGTTGTTAAAGATCGGGAGGTGTTAATGCCAAAGACAGTGGTAACAAATGTTGATGAGA
>Ga0209611_10000583_pt1 | contig 56076 bp, 46 predicted proteins | sample S1TSphgellanicum_3_FD_187693 | JGI IMG/M metagenome (GOLD analysis project Ga0209611, IMG submission 187693) | Host-associated microbial communities from peat moss isolated from Minnesota, USA - S1T2_Fc - Sphagnum magellanicum MG (SPAdes) (version 2) | ecosystem: Host-associated > Plants > Peat...
TTAAAATCAAATGTAAATAAGGAGAGTGTAACAAGCCTAACAAAGAAAAAAAACAAGTGTGTGCCAATTGATGGTGCTAAAAAATATTTTATTGACCATGCATCATGATGAACTGGGCTATGAAATATTTTCAAATATTTTCAAAGAAAGCAACTTTACAATTGTCTTTTAGGTAGGCCAAAAAACTTGTTTAATTTGTTTTATGTTTTGCTTGTTAAATAAAGTTACATGAAATAATGATAAACAAACAATTGTTCGATGGTTCTTGCTTTGGGGGCTAAGTCCCAAAGTATTGTTATGCAAGACTTTAACTAAGAGATGAATTACCATAGAGAAATCTGGCAATAAAATATAATATTTACAAAAAAGGCTATATTTAAGGCCAGGTAGATAATTGTTCTGCAAAAAAAGAATATTTTGAATAAACTTTATTATGTTCGCAAGATAGAGTAATTGGTAACTATTCAAGTTCATAATCTGAATGTTATAGGTTCAAATCTTATTTTCGCCAAATGTTATAAGTGTTTTTGGTAAATAAGGGAATTTAGAAAACAATGCATCTATTATTTGCTCATTTTTGTGAGCTTTTCTTTTCTCAAATAATAAATCGATCAGGTATAAAAGATATGAAAATTACTTATATTATGAATGGTGTAAATTAAATGATAAGGTAAATGTTTATTTATTGGGTTTAAGCAAAATGAAACCTAAATTTTGCTTGTAATGTAAATGATATGATATGTAAATATAAAATATGTATAAGGGATTTTTGTTACATTGTTGATCTTGAATAGTCATTTATGGGATAATAAGGAGGTTGATTGGTTAAGTTTTTTTAGTGGTCTGGTTTTTTGCATGCTTTTCCATTTGGTTATATTAACATCAGTTTAATATTTTTTGGGATCAATAATTGGCATGCAAATTGAAAATGAATAATTCTCTAGTTAATACGATTGCTTTTATGTTAATTATAACTATACTTATGAAATTGCCCATAACCAAACTATGTGTAGTTTGTTTGGGTGGTGTAATAATGGTAAATTATGGAAACAAATGTTTGTTTCCCAAATTGTGCCCACCAATGGCCAAGTTTGCTAATGTAATAAAAAGAACTACTAGTTAGCTCGAAACTTAGTACATACTAGGTTTTTCCCTTGTTATTTTACCAGAAAAATAAGCACTTTGTGCATAAACCTTCATCCTTTCTTTGTCATTTTATTGGAAGAATATGCATTTTGTGCATAAACCTTTGTCTTCAAGCCCCAGTGCAAAAGTTCATCATGTTTAAGGTTCAAACCCTTGGCAAGGTTCCAAAAGTAGGCATAAAATTAAAGATCAAGGAATTCCTTGATGGCAAGAAAGAATTCCTTGAAAAGTTCCATTGAGTAAACTATGGAGAATCCTTGGTTAGGTTCAAGCAAATTCTATAGTTTTGGCCTACCTATTGGTGTCCTCTCTTGGCACGTGTTTTGTGATTTTGGAACCAATTATAAATATTCGTTTCACCAATTTGCCCATGTTATTTTAATTCAATCATAATTTATTTAATGTGTTGCCTATTGGGGGTGTCATTGCCTTGTCAAACAACTTCTTTAGAATTTGGAGATAGATCTGGCTAGGATTCCAATGCAACTAGGCTATGGGCTTTTGGTTGGGTGTCCCCATATGATCACATGACAAATGTTTGTCCCCCAATTATAATACTTGCCATTCACAAGGATTGTAAATGTAACCTATATGTTCATTTCATAATTTTGAATTGCTTGATTTTTGTTGGTGGTCAAAAAGAGGAACTATTTTCTTTCTAGCTTGTGCTTGACTTAAATTCTTTTATCACCCCAAAATTTGTAAGTTCTTATTATTAGTCTCCAAAGGGCATGCCTTTTGACATTGTAGAAAGTGCATTTTCATGCAAAGTCATAACTATTTAGGTGCCTTATGCATTAAACCCTAAAATATCCAATCACCCTAAAACCGTGAAACAAAGATTTTTTGTAGAATCTTTACCAAGAAACCAAGTGATGTGAAAAACCAACCAATCAAAAAAGTTCAAATGCAAGCTTTTCATCGTCCTACCATATGAAATGTTCATTAGCCCACCTTAGTGGTTGTTTTTCTTTTATGCATGTCTACATTTGAAATCCAAGATCAAGATTTGATTAATGAGCTTTAAAGGAAGAAGGAGGTGGAAGTTTTTGTGGGTAAATAATGTACTAGAAAAACATTAACACAATAGCTATTTCAAATAGGGTTATGAAAAAATACAAGACCAAGTAGGCTAACCATTGTTGTTCATCTTCCTTGGAAGTACTCTTTATTGCTTGGATCGATGCATATTTGCCAATAAAAAAACATAGGCACACAACGAATTTTTTTTTTGTGATTTTAGTAAATGAAACTTCATTCCCCCATAGACACCTATAAATAGACAAACATACAGACATAGACTTTCACAAATCACCAAACATATTCATGTGTAACTGAAATTAAGGATTTGAAACTCATGATGAGCAGATCAAGAGGCAACCATAGAACTGTGGAAAAAAACCAATCTATCCTTCAAGCTTTCTTTGCAAAGGGTAAGCTAACATCAAATTAACATATGCACATGTAGATAACTTGTTTTGTAATAAAATTGCAAAACTTGTATGTGTGAGAGAAAGAGAAAGGGTTGCAAAGGGGCTTATAGAGGATAGAATAGGTTGAACACTAGCATGTTTGCAAAAAACACGTACAAAAAAAAACACCACAATAAGCATGTCTTTTCCTACCAACAATCAATCCTTTGACATTGCATGTTTTGATCACACTTGCAATGATCTCAATGCCATCTTTTCTTGCATCATCCCATAGAGCTTGCCATCTTCCAATTCACATAGAGAAGATGATGACGAAGGTTTACAAACGTTGTTGAGAGAAGAAGTCATATTCCTCTTTCTCCAATTGGGGGGAGGGAACAACAACAACAAATGCAAGATACAATAGTTGAGAAACAATAAGACCTCTTGACGCTTTTTGCAACAAAGCTCAAGTGAATGGTTACATCGGCATGTCTCAAACACCAAAGGCATCGAGAATAGATTGGGAAACAAGGGGTGTGTCACATTGGTGGCCTTGTCATTTATGTGAAAAAGTATATTAAGGCAAAAGAAGAATTATGGAAACTCAAATATTTCACCATGCAAAAACATAATCGGCAAAAAAATCCTCTAAAAGAAACCAAAATCCTTCACAAAATTATAACTCTGTAACTAATCTCCAGTTCCAACACAAGCCAAAATCTCCTTAAGCTACTATACTCTATAATGAATCTAAACACAAAATCCTTGCCTTGGTAGGCAAGGCCAACAAATCTCGAGAGCTTAGGAGTTTTTCACAGGTACAAATGAGCAAAGAAGAAAACTGAAGACAAAAAAGGAAAAAGCACGTGAGCAAAAGGAGAATTTTAAATGTTCAATTTGGCTTCTTGGAAAAATTTCGCCAGCAAAAAACAGAAAAAAAAGAAAAAGAAAAAGAAAAGCTGGTCATGAAATGTGTCTTTTAAAGAAAAAATTTAATGCAGTCAAAGTGCTGATCGTCCATAGGAATTTGTAGAAGAAGTGGTGATCATTGGTAGGAGGGTTTAGCCAAATCTGGCTATAAACAGGTTTTGAAGTACAAATATTTAATATCATCCTTTTATCATTTTTGGCATCACACTGAAAACAGAATATAATTTTTTTTTGATTTTAACTTTCTTTTTGGCGATTGAAAACCTCCAAATCACTTCATCTTAAAAAGTTCTTTTTTGGCTAAAGCCCACCAAGAATAGAAAAGGCCGAAGCCTAGGAGTTAAGAGTCCCATTTTGTTTTTCCTTCAATTTTGTGACATTGCCCAAGTGACGATCACTTGTAAGAATATTTCGCTTAATTTGGCAATATTCAAAATATGAAAGTAAAAAAAAGCTCTTGAGCACTCTTTCATGTTGTAAGTAGTTGTGGCAATTTTTGGTGAAAAAAATATTTTTTTGGCGAATTTTTTTTTTCAAGGAATTTGTTGCAGAATACTCCTTTTTTAAAATTGTTTTCGCAAATGGAGGAAAATTTGCCATTAAAAAAAATCACAAATGATCATCCTTTCAAAGAAGATATAGCTAAATCTGGCTATATAAGCAAGGTATGAAGTACAAATAATTAAAATAATCCTTCTATTATTTCTAGCTAGACAATGAGAACTGAATGTAGAAATCTTGTGATTAAAAAAATTTCCTCTTCTTTTGGTGATTGATAGCTCCAAAATCACTTCATTTTTGGCTATATAAACAAGAAATGAAGTACAAATAATTAAGAGAACCCTTCTATTATTTCTGGCTATAACACAATGAAAACCCAATGTAGAAATCTAGCAATTTAAATTTTTTTTCTCATTTTGGCGATTGAAAACCTTCAAAATCACTTCATTTTGGCAATATCAACAAGAATTGAATTACAAATAATTAAAATCATCCTGCTATTATTTCTGGCTATGACACAATGAAAACTAAATATAGAAATCTTATGATTTCAATTTTTTGTCACTCTTGGCGATTTGAAAACCTCCAAAATCACTTCATTCTGGCTAAATAAACAAGAAATGAAGTACAAATAGTTAAAATCATCCCTCTATTATTTCTGGCTATAACACAGTGAAAACTAAATATAGAAATCCTGCGATTTTAATTTTTTTCTTTCTCACTTTTGGCGATTTGAAAACCTCCAAAATCACTTCATTTTGGCTATAGAAAAGAAACGAAGCACAAATAATTAGAACCATCCCTCTATTATTTCTGGCTATAACACAATGAAAACTAAATACAAAAGAAATATTGCGATTTTTAAAAAAAAATTCGCACTTCTGGCGATTTGAAAACCTCCAAAATCACTTCATTTTCGAGTGTTTTTAAATTCGGTTTTCTGGCGGAATGTCGCTAGTGGAAAAAAAGGGCTGGCTAAAAGAGCCTGGGACTCATGAACCCTAATAATAACAACCGAGGAAGCCCATCGTCGCCAGGCCCCTGGCTCCCTTCTTCGGCGCTTGCACCTTCGATCTCCCACGGGAAGCGGGGACGGAGAGAGAGACAAGAATCCCGCGAGCGCTAGTTTTTTGGAAAGCTCCAAAGGGCGGAGGAGGAGGAGCTTCAGTGAGATCAAATCCAAGGTAAGCTCTTTGTGTTTCTTATCCGCAGTTGAACGAGGTTTTTGTTGGTGGTGTTTGTTTCGTTATCGATTGGACCTTCACGGCGGCTTGTTGCTTCACATCAGAAGTCGTCGTCGTCATGACGGGTGCTGGAGTTCGGAATAACTGGCGGCTAGCCAAGCTGCTGGCGCAAGGTTCGCAGCGCTTGATCCGCACCAGCGCCGTAGCCAGACTAGCAGTACCGACGGTGCGAGCGCCGGAGAAAAGCGGGGTGCTGGCTTGGCTTCTGGGAGAGAAACCTACAACGCCGCTTCCCGCTCTGTACGAGCCGTTGGAGGGAGTTCGGCTGCCAAAGCCGCTACCTGATGCGATCGAGGCTGCGGAGACGAAGATCACTACGCTGGGAAACGGCTTGAAGATAGCATCGGAGAATACTCCCGGGGCGACTACGACCATAGGGATATTCATCGACTCTGGTTCCAAGAATGAAACCCCAGCTTCTACAGGCGCATCGCATCTGTTGGAGCGGATGGCTTTCAAGAGCACCAGCAATAGATCGCATTTCCGGCTGGTGAGAGAAGTGGAAGCGATCGGTGGCAACATATTGGCGAACGCATCTCGTGAGCAGATGTGTTATACAGGCGATTCCATCAAAACCTTCATGCCGGAGCTCGTGGAGATTCTCGTTGACACCATTCGGAACCCACTCTTCAACGAGTGGGAGGTGCACGAGCAGCTGTCGAGGGTGCAGGCGGAGATCGCAGAGATGGCGTCCAATCCCCAGTGCGTCATCCTGGAGGCTCTGCACTCAGCTGGCTTCGTTGGAGGTTTAGGTCAGCCCCTTCTGGCTCCTGAATCTGCGCTGAAACGGCTGAATGGTGGAGTGCTGCATGACTTCGTTGCAGAAAATTACACTGCCCCCAGGATTGTGCTGGCAGCTTCTGGAGTGGATCACTCGGAGTTGCTCTCAGTGGCTGAGCCTTTGCTGGCAGATTTGCCTCCAGTGCCACAGCCTGCTCCTGTGCACAATGAGTATGTGGGAGGCGATTGGAGGCAAGCAGCAGATTCTCCGAAGACTCATGTTGCACTTGCATTTGAGGTGCCAGGTGGTTGGAGAAATGAGAAGGATTCATTTGCTGTTACAGTCTTGCAAACTCTCTTGGGTGGAGGAGGATCGTTCTCTACTGGAGGCCCTGGGAAAGGAATGTACTCACGCCTGTATACACGGGTAATTCCTCACTGAATCCCATTGTCCTTATTGAGACTACTATATGGTCCTTTGGTTTGTTTTGGTAATGCAGGCACCTTCTAAGAAGTCTTTCCCTGTCTATTGAGTGGGTTAGCCTTGATGGACACAGAGCAAGTCAACCAAATTTCTTTTTTTTGACTTATAAGCAGAAGTTGTCAATGTGCAGCTGAAAACGCGGCCAAAAAGAATGGGAATGGGAAGAATGAAAGATACTTATCCCAGCCACTGATCCTCTTTTCACAAGTGACAAGTCAATATTTGTGATAGTCTCCTCTAGCAGAATGTACGCTTGCAAACAGAATGTGATAATTGAAGGAAAACCCCCGTTGCAGGATTCTTTTGCTTTGCCAATGGTTCTAGTGTCTCTAGTCCCACTCATGAAGTCATCCCAGATATTTTTGTAAAGGTTTCAAACATCTTCTGATAGGCTGACAGCACTCTGTGCTTGGGCTGAGAGTTCTGAAGCTCAATTAGAAAATCATTTCTGATATATTGAGTGTTTTGGCATTGACATGTTGTTGCAGGTACTCAACCGGTATGAGCAGGTGCACTCATTTACAGCCTTCAACAGCATCTATAATGATACTGGACTTTTTGGGATCCATGCAACATCAGGTACTGAATTTGTTCCCTATCTGGTTGACATTGCCACCAAGGAGTTCATTGCTGTTGCAACACCTGGTGAAGTTACGGAGGTTGAGCTGCAACGTGCAAAGAACAGTACAATTTCAGCTGTTTTGATGAATTTGGAGTCTCGAGTTGTCGTTACTGAGGATATTGGGCGGCAGATCCTAACTTATGGAAGTCGCAAGGAACTTAATGAGTTTATTCAAGGTGTGCAGTCGTTGACCTTGCAAGATATATCAGCAGTTGCTAAGAAGATTATTTCCACACCTCTCACAATGGCCTCATGGGGGGATGTGGTCCATGTTCCCCGTTTTGATCAAGTTGCCTCCCGCTTCTAGACTGCAGTTAGCATTTGTCTTGCTGCCCTTGTGAAGTTGGAGTATTACTCGGTAAAGTTGTTGCCATTAGGTGGACACAACCATCAAGAATATACATGTCGGTGTGGCCTCCTCTTTAAACCGTCTACAATTTTCTCCAACGCTTACATGGGTTGATCCTGAACTGTGTCCACCTTTGGGTTCTGTCAATAAAATTGCACCCTTTTATGCCAGGGTTATCTAAAATGATATGTTTGCAGACAAGTGACTGGCATAAAAGAATTTCTGGAACACATCTGCTGAAATTCATAGGAGATACAGATGAAAAAAGGCATGGTGGTAAATAGCTGTGAAGTCAAGTCAAACTGGAAGTGTTCAGTGGGGACTATATTGTAACATTGCAATCTAAGTGCCCAGAAAGGCAATCTGAAGGATTGATGAGAGGGTGTTCTCAAAGCTATATTGTGCCAAAGGATACTTGTTTTCATAGCATTTGCAAGTGTGTATTTTTTGTTTTTTTGTTCTTGTTTTGTCTTTGCTGTATTGCCCTTTGTTCACAATTTTGAGTCCTTTTCTGGAAGTCTTTCTGTCATTTAAAGAAGTTTTCATCTTGTTCCAGCTTTTCTTAATCTGGAGAGTGGAGATTTCTTGTTTCTCATGAGGCATTGTTTTCATATCATTTCCACCAGGAAACTTATATGACACGTGGTGCATGTTTCTGTCTAAAAATGTGAAGATTTTGTCAATCACCATTAGTTGTGTAACATGAAGTTAACAGAGATTACTGTGGATTTGTAGAAGGTGTTTACCTGTGGATCTCATTCAGTTATGTACAAAGGATATGGAATAGTCAGCTAGAACTAGAAGCAAATCAAAGCACTCAAGATTGTACAGGGTTCCGAAAGATGCAGTGCTGTACACACAGCAATTTGCTGAGAAAAATGCCATACTGCCTTAGTTTCTATAGCAGGGCTTGAGACTTGGCCTCAACTTCCTTCAAGTCAGCCATCATCTACAATTTCCTCATCTGGTTGCTATTGGTTTTCAAATCCATGCTTCAGTATTGCTTCAGACATTGATAGGTTCTTCTGTTGAAATATTGTTATTATTCAAGTTCCACAAAACAAGAAATCAAATAAACTCCATGCATTATCCTTCAAACCTTGACCCTATCTATAGTTGACACAGCTGGATGGCCTGAAAATTGTGGTCATCTTCAAAAAAGCAATAGTTCTGTTGTTCACCCACATGGTTGAATTACATTTAAATTGTTCGGGTGATTGTTGTGCCTCAATGAACTGTTGTGCATTTCTGGTCCTCTAATAGCTCATAAGGATCTTTCCTTGTCACTTTTACACCAAAGATGATGAAAAGATGCTTGACACATTCATCATGAAGTCTCAACATCCCCATCCTTGGACTAGGTTCCAATTTAGCAACCTTGATGCTAACAATCTGAGTTGAAACTGTGTTCCAACTCACAGGCAAATCCATAAGCAATGGTATTTCAACCATCACCATCAAGCCAAAGCTGCAGGGCAATTTGTAAAGAAATTGCTGTTGTAAATGTAATGTGACTCATTTACCAACTCTCATGTTGCATATCACTTACCCATGAACAGGTAGCCATGAAGACTCTTATGAAGGGACTATGCAAATAAGTGCTGCAGTCCATCTTCACTCAGAAGCACCCCATATTTCCTGTTTGTTACTTCCATTAGTGCCTCTTTTGAGTCCCCTAGAACTTGCTCATCTTTCATTCTTATGTATTCCTCCAGATTGTGTATTGCTCCATCTGCCACAATCATGGGTGTAAGTCATGCTAACAAAATGGCTGGAAACAAGACAAGATTCAAAGAAAAATAACAGCAACACAGGTGTGAACCTGAAATCCTGCCAGCCATACCCTCATCTCCAGTTCTGCAGAGGGATTTTCTGCAACACAAACTATCAAAATTTTTGATACCTTCACCAACAATACAGTCATACAGAGGAGGAGGCGCGCTCCAATCTCCATCCTCACCCTTCATATGTCTCCTATCCGAAGCAAAATACTGTAGGTACATTGGCACTGCTACTACTCTGTAGAGTCTGCAGATGTATATGAATCAGTCAGAGCAAGTAGAACTCCCATTGAAAAAATGCTTGCTCTTCATACACATTTTCTTTTTAGAAAAGAAAACAAAATACAGGTGTGGAAAAACCCACCTAAAGAACTTGGCATCCCAGATTGCCCAGGGACGAAGTGCTTCACTCACGTACTGGTCTAGGGATGTGGGGAAAGGAAGAGTGGAATCCAGATCCCAGACTTGTGCACTCTCCTTTCCTTTCAAGTTTTTCTGCAATCAATGACCACACAAACAACATCCATTCTAGAGTGTTTGATAACAAGTCAGCACTGTTTCATTATCACTCACCAGTTGTGCCTCACTCACATTGCATAGAAATGACGCATCTCAGATGTCATACCTTGATTTGAAGAAGATGATGATTTCCATCTAATTTCTCAAAAGCTCCAGACATTAAATGGCATTATATGTTGCCATAAAGCAAGATGAGAGAAAAGCACCTGGATGCAAATCACATGGTAATCCCAAATACAAAAGCCTTCTTCAAGTGAAGACTTGCTCTTCTGTCGCCATAGTGGAACCTGCAGAAGCAAGAGTGTTTGATGATGGTTGCTGAAGTATAATATTGAGCACCAAACTCCCTAAAAAAGAGAAAAGAATCATGAAACAGTAAAAACAGATCTGAGAACAACAAAACTCCAGATAGCAATGTATGTATGGTTTCATACCCTACAAAAGGAAGGCATGTCTGTATGTATGGTATGTATGTTTCACCTTGCAGTTGGAATTGGAAATGAAGACCACAAAAAGGTCAGATGCATCAGGCATAGCTAGTCCCAGTTGACACAATCTCTTGCACAACATGTACACATTCTCCTCACTGTGCCCCCCCCACCCCCATAATTCCAAAAAACCACATGGAGGATGATGGGGTTTAGGGTTTAGATGATGGCTGATTTTCAGAAGCCTTACAAAAAATGGAAAATTCTTACAATGAAGCACCTCAAATTGCAGTACCGAGTTGATCATGCACTTTGCAAACATCCAGAAACCCAGTTGCAGAAAGCAAGCCTGTGATTTGCATACCAGTAGCACGCTGTGTAGATGTAATCGATGGCCGATTCCTTTGGACTAGTTAGTGATGATGGCAAACCGACGTCAAGCACTTCTTGCACCAGGGACGACTGTCCGTCCATCACCCCCTGTTCCTCTCGGTCTCCCTGTCTCTCTGTGTGCCTGCTTTGCACTTTATGATGGCCAGACATGCGCAGCGACAATTTTTGAAAAAAAACAGAGAAAACCCTAACGAATTTGTGTGAAGCTAGCGAAGATATGTAGCGATGTATTTTTGGAACAGTGGCCTGTTAAACGCAGTGGGTCGCTTTCAAATTCGTGTCGTGTTCGCGTCGTGATCGCTTTTGGCCGATTGGGTTTTCCCGCCGACAGGCGGATACTACGAAAAGCGACGCATCACACACCCTCGCCTTGGGTCTCCACGCACCCTCGTCAACTTTCCTCCTCCACCGCCGCGCGTGCGTGAATTACTCCAGTAACACTTTAAAGCTTAGAAGGCTGGTTTTGCTTTGTGAGAGTCATGGAATCCAAAGGATCCAAAGAGGGTCCTTGTGCTGAAGACTCAGCCATCCCCAGTTCATGGCTCGAGTATTTTCCAGGGGAGGAGTTCAAACCTGACGACCGCAGAGCTGTGCTTTTGGCAAGCTTGGCTGATTTCTTGCAAACCCATTCTGCCAGACACATTCTCGCACAGGTTTGACTGAAAGAAGTGGAATGTTTTTGTTTGTTTGTTTGTTTGTTTTTTTTGGATGCTGATTTTCATCTTGCAAAACTGCTTGTAAGAAGGTTGCAAGCAAGCAAGCAATTTTCAACAGTGTTGGATCTTCTTTCCAGGATTGGCTGGAACTGGAAACTGCTTTGGTAGTTGTAGCATTGATCTCAAGAAAAAGTAATTCAGCCCAATTCATGACAACAGAACACATGTGCATTTTACTTACATTTTTCCCCCCCTGGTTTCTGTGTTTGTGCATATACCACCATCTTTGCATGCCCTGAAGCATCCATCCACAATTGCATTGGACATAAACTTCTAGTCTTTTGCTTTGCAATTCCACAGCATAACCCATGTTTTATCCCATGCACAAGTGCTGTTTGCTTCACTTGGTAGCAGTCCCCTGTTCATAGATAACTATCGGCATAACAGAATGGGTCTCTAGAGTTGTCTGTTACTGGATTTGAAGCCATGTTGGATCTCTCAGCATCAAAGCAACTTTTGTGATTTTCTGACCAATTTGGAACAGCCATGACTCTCTCTACAGGTGGTGCTGGAGAGCATGATATATACAATGACAGTGGATTTCCAACTTCTTCAGAAACAGTGCTCTGTTGGTGACTTCTTTGTTGCTTTGGAGGTTGCACCTCATGAAGCGCTGTCATGCCTGGGTGCTGCAGCCTATGAGGTTTATTTACCCCATCTGCAGTAGCAATGAGATTTCTGGCATTGCAAGGCTTATGGTGGTAACACTTTCAGGAGTGTGTAAATGTTCAAGCACACTTTGCAGATCTCTTCTTTCCACTCATTGGGTGTTCATGTTTCTGTCCATTGCAGGTACTATTCTGCACAAATAAGCAGGTGGCAACTCCCGGGAAGATTAACATTCGGTTGAACAACCACCCTGATTCCTTGCTTGCATTGAAAAGCCTGAAGGCATCATGTCTTGGTGAGTTCTCCTCCCATCTTCTCCATAAGCAATTTTTTTGCTGATTGCTTTTCGGAACCTGATAAGAGCATGTGGGCATCCTTTCTGGATGCCTGACGTGGAGCAATTTTTTATTTTTTGGTGTTCACACAGCAGGAGTGTCAATGCTTAGAAAGAAAAAAAGTGTTAAGGGTTTGCATTTGTCCATTGTTTTAATCATTTTGCAGGAAAGCTAGTGTCAGTGCGAGGAACTGTTGTAAGGATGAGTGTGGTGAAGCCTTTAGTCAAGGGTATGGACTTTACCTGTAGCAAGTGTAAGCGAGTCATTACACGCCAGTTTAAGAGTGGGAGATTTTCTCCACCCTCAAGCTGCAGTGCTAATTGCCGAAGCAAGACCTTCACTCCAGAGCGAGCAACTGCAAAGCTGATGGACTTCCAAAAAATAAGGTTCAGTTGACGAGACAGAGTTGATGAGAGTAGATGAGAAGCCAGGATCTGAGTATAGATCTGTCATCAAGCAGTTTTCCTTGGAGAATTGTGCCTGCACCCCTCTTCCTCCTGTTACATTTGAGGCAGAATTTGGGGTTGATTTAATTTTTCCACACTTCATTGCCACATTACTGAACATGTCATGGCAGACTTCAGGAGATATCAAATTTGGATGGCCATGAGGAGGGTCGATTGCCCAGAACAGTCGAATGTGAGTTGACAGAGGATCTTGTCAATGCCTGTATTCCTGGTGATATTGTTACCGTGTGTGGTATTGTTGAGATCATCAACCCCAGCACAGATGTTGGGAGTGGTGGTGGTAAGTACTTTTGGACACTATGTGGGTATTACATGTCTTTTGGGCATTGATTCCAACTGTGTTCATTATGTAAACCTTCACTCAGTTCAATTCACTCACATTTCTGGACTCATCTGTTTTCGTCAGGAAAGTCAAAGGGCAAGCAGTCCCTGTACCATCTATATCTTGAGGCAGTCTCTATCACAAATACAAAGAGCCAACACACTGAGGTGGATGAACCTGAAAAGAACAATATAAACCTGGCTGCTCCATCAAATGTCTCAGGCTTTTCTCCTGTGGATCTAGAGTTGGTGGCAAACTTTGTAGATGAAGCAGGTCCCAATCTGTTCCGCTGGATACTTCATTCCATCTGTCCTTCCATCTATGGCCATGAGCTTGTTAAAGGTATGACACTGGTTCCATCACCCTTTCATCCCTGAAAGTAGTTCAACACATCAGAACAATTTCATATAGTGCCCTGTTTGTGTGTGTGTGTGTGTGTGTGTGTGTGTGCGTGTTTTTTTTTTCCAAATGACAATACATTGCCATCAAGTTGATGTTTTGTGATGTCATTTGTGACCCGTTGATTGTTTTTTGTGTAGCGGGTATTGCTCTTGCCCTGTTTGGAGGTGTTAGGAAACATGTGATGGACAAGAACAAGGTGCCTGTCAGGGGAGACATTCATGTGATCATTGTTGGTACATTCCACCTTTTGCTTTCTCTTTATCACTCTACACATGTATGGCTTCTAAGTCCCTAGTTGCACTGCTCAGTGCAGGTAATCTACTTCAACTGCAAGCTGACTTCTTGTACATAAGGAACCTGGGTTCATAGATTTGGTTTAAATTACTGCAGGTGATCCTGGGCTTGGCAAGAGTCAGCTGCTACAAGCTGCTTCAGCATTGGCACCTCGTGGCATATATGTGTGTGGGAACACAACCACAACAGCAGGTTTGACTGTTGCAGTTGTGAAGGATGTTTTGAGTGGAGACTATGTCTTTGAAGCAGGTGGGTCATCTTTTCATCCCCAATATTGATGGCAGAAAAATGCTCTTATTTTCTGTCTTCTCATCCATATGACTACTCTTGCGGTCTAGAGGATTCCTGTGTTCATCAATGTCAGCATAGTTTTCGCTGTTTTGTCAAGGAACCTATCAGATCATGATTGATCCAGACAGAATAATAATTGCAGGAGCTGTGGTCCTTGCTGATCAAGGAATCTGCTGCATAGATGAGTTTGATAAGATGTCTGCTGACCATCAGGTATGTGAGCAGCACTTCAAACATCAGATGATGCTCTCCTTATCAGATCAGATATGTCTGCAGATGCTGCTGCTGTAAACAGTTACTGGGTGGCCAGAGATCATCTGAAAAACCTAATCTTAGGTAGCCAGGGGTGATGTTCCAGCATCCTTGTAACTGCTGTATTCTGGAATAACCTTGTCAGGCATTGCTGGAAGCTATGGAGCAGCAAAGTGTCTCAGTTGCAAAGGCTGGACTTGTTGCCAGTTTATCTGCCCGGACTTCAATTTTAGCTGCTGCCAATCCTGTTGGTGGTCATTACAAGTACTTGGCTCCTTACTGTTTCTCTCTGTCCTTGTGAGGACAATAGGTCTGCTGAAATCATAAGCCTGCAATGCAATTCCTGATATGAATGGCCTGTAGATTTTACTTGCTTATCAACTTATCTAACTTTCCTTGCTAATTGCTATGTATGTACCGCTAGTATGTCCAAGCTGGATACATTATATTGTTGGACACATTGTTGGAAATCTTGTGCAGCCGGGCGAAGACAGTAAATGAAAATCTGAAAATGAGTGCTGCAATTTTGTCTCGATTTGATCTTGTCTTCATTTTGCTCGACAAACCCAATGAGGCTCTGGATCAACACTTGTCTGAGCATATCATGGCGGTACAACATTTTATGCTGTGATTTCTCCTTTTCTGGTGTCATATCGCCCATCTCCTTTTCTTTTGCATCCTGCATCCTTTCTTCGTCTCTTCCATTCATTGCTTAAAACTCTCACCAAACAGAACATTTGTTGTCTCACAAATTAACAGTCTCAGGCCTCTCTGTATATATTCCATCACCATTACTTCATGCTGAAAAAGTGCAGTTTGCCTTCTGCAGCTCCATGCAGGTTCGAAACGCCGTCGCAATGCTGCCAAGAAATCTTGTAAGTTTCAGCAGACTTTTGCATTGTGCTCTTCCATATATGCATATAGGAGATTACTAAGCTTTTTGAACCTTTACAGTGATGCGGCAAGTCAATGGTGATTTACAAGAAATGGATGGAAAAGATGCTCCACTTGCAAGGAGGCTGAAATTGGACCCAGTTAAAGACAAGGGATTTCGACCTGTGCCTGCTCAATTCTTACGCCAATATGTTGCATATGCAAAACTATATGTTTCTCCACAGTAAGTTTTTCATTGATTTCCTCAAAGTGGCCTTAACCAGAAAGAAATGTTCCATCTGTGACTGCGAATTGTCATTCTACCATTTACAGATCTTCCTTTCTTTTTGGAGTTGACATCAAAGTGACAAACATGAGGTGGGTTTAGGGTGTAGAGGTTTTAGGAACTGCTTTGGGTGATTGAGGGGGAGAAAGTAGATTATTCACTGTTTCTTCACCATACCCTTTGGTATCCTTCCCTCTCTTTTGTGTCATTGAAATCACAGACAATACCAATCTGCATGCTCAGTTTTATGAATACTTCTATTCTTGTGCACAGGATACTGTAGAGTTTGAGGATTCACATGTCAGCCTGCCATTTCCTTCTCAGAACTGGTTGTGATTTGTTGGTGTGGCATTTGTCATACAAACTGCAATTCATTCACATATGTACACAACCCATTTGCCTGCAGGATGACAAAGGAGGCTGCAGATGTGTTACAACAGTTCTACTTGCAGTTGCGGAAGCAGAGCAGTGCTGATGGTAGCCCTATAACAGCCCGGCAGCTTGAAAGTCTTGTAAGGCTTGTAGAAGCTCGTGCACGCCTGGAACTGCGTGAAGAAATAACAAAGCAGGATGCATTGGTAAATCTTTTACCTCCCCTTGAAATAATGAGAAAATGTTTCACATCCTCATTCCCAGTAAGTCCCAAACTCACATAACAAAACTGATATTGTAGCAAATTGGCTGATGCAATAGGATGTGGTGGAGATCATGAAGGAGTCTCTTTTTGACAAGCTCACTGATGAGAATGGCCATGTGGATTTTGGACGAAGTGGAGGGATGAGCCAGCAGAAAGAAGCCAAAAGATTTCTGAGCTTCCTTCAACGCAAATCCGCAGCTGAAGAGAAGAGTCTATTCACAATTGCAGTATGTGACTTGAACATGTATCTTTTTAGAAACGAATAATAACCAGCATTCTGCATCTTCAGTTTTAGTATGGTGTGTTCTGCTCTTGCCAAAGTCTTGAAGCAAGTCTTTACTGTGGCCTAAGTCATGTGCACTGAGAGTAGGATCAATTGAAGTTTGCAAAGAATGTTCCTTGCATTCCACAATACAAAATACTGACTAAAAGGGGTCACCCAGGATTGCCTGATATATTAGGTTCTTCCCCTGAATTGATGTGCAGGAACTTTTTTCAATTGCAGATGAGATTTGCCTGCAAGTGCCTGATATGGACATGCTCATTGAAAAACTAAATGATGCTGGCCATCTGCTGAAGAAGGGTGGTCGGCAGTACCAGGTTCACAAACTTTAGCATGGCATATGTCATTTCATACTATTGTTGCTCAATCTATATTCTGTGTACTGACAATCAGTTTCTAGCAAGAATCAGGGGCAACAAAAATATGGATAGTCCGCCTGCTGAAAGATGGTAAAGATTGCTATTTGTCTGCTGAATCTCCTCAACATGCAACATGATCATATGCAGGTGCAGTCCTCATCATATGCAGGAAGTCAGCGCTACAGTCAGTCAAGACATTGATCTGTTTTGGTATGGACAATGTGGACCAGTCATGACTACTACTGAGGAGTTTCTTTAGGGGAGCCCCATTCATTCTGGTTTCAACATGTGAACACGATGCTAGCCTGATCTTCCAAAGACCTATTCAGGATCATACCAGGTCAGAAGTGGTCTGAGAGTGTGCACAAAGACTGCCAGCAATGTGCGTTCCAGTGCTGAGAAGAGTTTTAATCCTTGCAGATATTTCAGGATGATATGAAAGTTCCAACTAGTCCATGGACTTCTTGTTCTGTGTTGCTAATGTCTGGTGCACATTTGCTCAACTGTTTGCAAGGAAATCCAGTAAAAAGAGAGCATTTTCATGCCCAAGGCAGCCCAACATACATACATTAACCAACATACTGAGTTTCCATTACAGGGCTGGCAGGATGGGAAGACTTGTCCATGATGCTTGCAAGCTCAACAAATACAAATGACTACAAAAGATATGGAATGTGAGAAAAACCCAAAAGGCAACTATTCAATGAAAGGAGAAGAGAACAGAAGAAGAGCATTAGTACAAAGCTGAAAAGAAGGCTAGAAAACCATCTGAGTGCCTTGACACAGCAAAAAGGTTCTTTATTTCCACTTTGGTTGACCTTTTGACTTAATGGGTCAACTACCAAAAAATATTCAATTAAAAAAAAACTTGTCTCTGTATAAATCAAAGAAAAAGATACAACCTGTGGAAAGAGTCCCAATTTGGGATCTGGTTTGTTCATTAAGAGCTGAAGGTTGCAATGACACAACAAACTAGGTTTTAAGCTCTGCAGCTTAAAGCTCATGTAACTTACAATCCAAGAGAAATCACTCAAATTGTAAATTAGTGATCAAGAGTTTTATCTGAAAGTGTTGGTGATCAAAACAAAATGGTGCTGCAACATATGTTCATTGGAAAAGCTCAATAGTTCATCAGGATGGAGGTTGAAGCTCAACATTGTCAATTAAGCGGACAGAACCAAAATGAGCAGCCACTGCAGCAACAACTGGCACCTTAATTTTATCCACCTCTCTCAATGTGTCCTGCTCCACAATCTGTTCACATTCACACAGAGTCTCAGAGGAGAAAGCATGACATGGTCACTGCACAGGGGCAGGCAGATAAGTGGATAATTGTCATGCAAACTGCCTTACCTTCTGCTGCAATAGCTTTTTGCTTAAGGGCCAAACATGACAACTCCAATGACCTTGGAGAAAGTGGAACATTAAAAGGCTGGTGTAAAACAGAGTGATGCCACAGTGCAGAAGACATCACATGATATTGCACCCTCACCTAAACCCATTCCCCTTAATAGATGAGCCAATGAATACAGCACAGTTTTTACCTTTGCATAATCGACTTTCCCACCAGCAGCTGTGATTTTTTCAATGATGCACTTCACCAACAAGTTGGCATCAACTTCACCCATCTTCACCAATGCTTCTGTTTCCTTGAGTGATCGGCTTATTGACAATGCCTGGGGGAGCATGTGATGCACACGTTGATGGTCAAACCTAATTAAAAAAACTGATTCCATAATTTCTGTTCACACAATACAACATCACATAGAGAATTTAGGGATTTGAGGTACTAATTTGTGGTACCTGTTGTCGTTCTGTGTCAGAGAGGCGTACATTGCGAGAACTCATGGCTAGGCCATCATCTTCTCGCAGCAGTGGACACCCTATTATCTCCACAGCAAAGTCCAAATCCTGAGCCTGCAATTAGAAAGTTGAAATTCCAGCCCACATATAAACCTTGAAGCTCAAAAACAAGGAATTAAAGAACAATCAAGACCTGATATACACTCCCAGTCACTTCCCAATCTTTAAAAATGTGCAAAACAACAAAAGTCCTCAGTTAAGGACAAAGAAACATGGTTTCGCAATAAAAGCTGTAAACTTTAAGAAATGCCTTGTCCACATCAGCAAATTTCAATTGCAAAAACCTCAAGAAAAATCAAACAGGCATATGCTTACCATACGGCAAAGAACACGCCATTGCTGATAATCCTTCTTCCCAAAAACTGCAACATCTGGTTCCACTATGTTAAATAATTTAGCCACAACTGTCGCAACTCCTCTAAAAAATATAGGTCGATTCTGGCCACACAATGGCTTCTCTAGTCTTTCCACACGGATCCAAGTCTCATGCTGACCCTTATTTTCATCATGCATATTTGCAACTGCCATTCCCCCATTAGGCTTGAGCTTTTCTTCCAACGAATCCTGCAGATCTGCAACTCGCAATTTCTTTTCCTCTTGCTCCACAGCAGTTGACCACCTTTCTGGTAGATTTCTCTTCTTTGATCCTGCTTCCTTTGTAACATCTGGAGTCTCCTCAGGGCCATTGTGTGCATACAAATCATACGGGTTGAAAACGACATCCACATCTAGTGACTGACCATCCAAGCAAGCACACAATTCAGCACCATAGAAGTTTCAATGCATCAAGACTTCAAGGGAGGATTTGCTTTTTCCTTCTTCTCTTTATCTGTAGCTTACAGTCTTATAGATAAACTGTATGGTGGATGCACTTGAGGGTTAAGGGGTTGGACATCACATAGCAGGTTCACCAACTGGAGCTTGCATTCTAAGCTGTCAACAGACTTTCACCGACATGTGGCAGATCAGTGCAACCAGCTGTGCTACTTTGGACTCATGTATTCAATGAAGCACTTTGGTTCAAATTTGGGTTCCCAAGTCTGCTGCTCTCTTCACAAATATGAAAGCCCCAATGTTCCAAAGATACAGAAATCCCCAAGCAAAGCAAGTACCTATCTGCATTGCAAGTCCTGTATGAACCGACTGTGAATGCCTACTTCAGGATAACCTTCATGAACTCCAAATCTTAAACCCTAAGAGCCAAATGGCATCATCCATCATGGCTGCATAATTGCAAAATATAAAGTTCCATCCCATCTGAAGTCTAATGGATCCCAAAAGAGCACATTGGTTCTCAAGACCATCAGCAACACATTAAAAAAGGATACAAATTGCTGACCTTGAGCTTGTGCAGATCACCTTCCACATCACGTGGGTAAGTTGAGAGGTCTTCTCCAGGAGCAAACTGTGTAGGGTTGACATATATTGACACCACAACCTTTGTGGAATGCTGTTTTGCTTCTGCTATAAGGGATAAATGACCTGCATGAAGAAAACCCATAGTGGGGACCAGTGCCACACTTTCCCCTGCTTTCCGCTGTGCCCTCGACCATTCCCGCATCTTTTTCTTCTCCTTTATGACCTCCATGGCAACAACGTTTTCTTTGTTTTGCGGCCCTGATTTAACAGAGATAGATCTCTCTTGCACCTGATTTCCAAACAGACAAGAATGTGAAAACACCCAAAGCTCAAATTTTCCTGGCTTCGGGGGGTGGGACCTCGAAGCAGCTCTTCCCAGGTGTTCTATTTCTCAACAACACTGCTCCCTGCAAAAAATTCATGGCAGATTGTTCTGATATGGGCTCTTCAAAACAAATTCATTCATTTTCCGCCAAAAAAAGTTTCCACGAAACACTTTGCCAATCAATCACTGTCTCCCAAATTTCCCCTTGTGTCTTCTACTCCAAAACTACTACAGAAAAAAGTATAAACAGGCAAACAAACAAGATCCTGACAAGCAGACTCACCCACAAAGCTTCCACCACCAAATTCTCCACGGATTGGTGTCTCTGGAGGGACTTGGGATCCGCACGAATTCTTGCACCGGTGGCCTCTGGAATGGCACCCAATTCCTGATGTGAGGGTGTGTGGGTATGTGTGTGTATATGTCTCACTCTCCCCTGAGTGCAACTCATGCTTGAAAAATACATGCAAAATGACAAGCGAGGAAAGGGCCAGGGGACTAAGCTGCGAAGATACGTACTCGTACTCATACGGTCAAGGTACATACCCTATGAAAATACAGTCCTCGTACGGTCTCGATACCCGAGGAAAATGCGTCACACCCAACGCAGTCAACTGTGGCTAGCGGCGACTACGGTCGTGGTACCTTACGAAAGTACGTCGTTATACGGTCGTAGTATCCTAGGAAAATACGTTGCACCTATCGCCGTCAACCATTGACTAGTGGCGACTGTGCTTCGTGGTCAAGGCTTCTTTTTGCACCAAGTCACGACTCCCAAGCAATTTGAAAGGGCAAAAAAATGTCCAAAATATTTTTGCCCGTCAAAAGAAATGCAACGGGGAAACGAAAAAGAAAAGTGTCTGCTGATACATGGAAAAGCAAAGAAGAAAATAGCTCGGCCCCAAAATAAAAATAAAAAGAACACGTGTCACTAAATGAGGGGACAGGGTGAATCAACACCTCCATTGGCACCTTTCATTTTGAAGGATGAATGATAAGTGGTGACGGATGGATGGTAAGTGGTCAGGAAACAGTTTTCTGTTGGGTTCCAGTTCCTTAAATAACCATGGTGGTTTAGCTCAGTTACTTTTTTTTCCTACCTATCTACTAACAACTCACAAGCAGGTTGTTACTAGGTAGGTAGTAAAAAAAAGCCCTTACCTATGTATAAACCATCCACTTACCTAGTAAATACCTATTTTCCTACCTATCTACCTATACATGAGATCTATTCCCTACAGAATTGGTTGTTATGGTGAAACCAAATATTTATTCAGTTGAGGAACGTCCACAACGGAGTAATAATGGGCATCCAGTGGATGGTATGTTACTCTCATCTCCATCCACCCATCTATTTACCTACCCATCTGCCCTTCCACATTCCTACCTACCAACATTTTAACTAGGTACCTATTAAACCCCACCTACACAGCTATGCCGACCTACCTGGTTGCCATTCCAATAGATCCCTAATAATCAAAAATGATGAGGAAAAAATAAAATGAAGGTATTTCATGGAACTTGGTCTTGTTTGCTTGAACAAATAACTAAGAGGACAATTAAAATATTATCATTGCATGTATAAGGGTATTGCATATAGACATTAGTTTTAAACATGATGTTTTAGTGTGTTTTGAAGGTATTGCACAAACTTTTTGAAAATCTAGTGTATATGAAACCCCTAATGAGAATACTACAAGTTGTGTTTTGAGAATGTTTTCCCCAATGAGGGTATTGCAAACCTATCACATATGTCTAAGGAATATGGAGCTCCTATTCAGTTTAAGCGCATTTAATGGATGTTGTAATCAAGTTCATCAAGCAATTAAGCCTATTGAACAATTTGATTTGCTTGTTTTAATGATGTACTTAAACTATGTGAATTACATTTACTAGTATTATGTTTCCATAATTATTTATGTAATTTAACATTAGGGTTTTAGAATTTTGGGTTATGGAAACAACAAACATTTATGATTTTTTGCACCTTTTAAACCTAATTAAAATAAGACCTAATATAAAATTTGAGAGAAATTTGGCATTTGCACATATATGTCACACGACACATTCATTTCCTTTCTTTTTGTCTCAAAGAAAATGGAGAAAGGCTTGCAGTGATACACCAAACAAATAGGTAAAAAACACACCATGGCTTCCATTCATTTGTTTGTTTCATTTAATTAGGGTTCCAAATCAGGGTTAAATTAATGATTATAACTTTTGGACATGTGTAAATAATCATATAATTATTTAAGGTGTTGGCCATTTACCATTATAATTATTTAAGGTTTAGGGCTTAATGTTTATTTGTTTAATGGTATCCATGTTGATCTATTTAGACTTGAGGTTTCATTTAATTTGTGTTTGAATATTTGGCTTCAATAGTGGTTATGTTTATTTTTCTTTTGGAGTCATGTGTACTTGGTTGTTTAAAATTATCATAGTTCATGGCATCAGCATTGAAATTATTTGGGGTTTAATGTTTATTTCTTTAATGACATCCATGTTAAATTATCCATGGATGTGTTTTCATTTAGGGTCCAAACCCCATTGAACATCAGTGGCATCACCCTTTAACATCAATAGTATGATATCCTTTATATATATATATAGGCTTTTACTTAGGGTATTTTGCTCCCCTTGGATATGGATCATCATGGAAGTATTAACTTTCAAAAACATACCACATTTGGACAAAGGAGTATTATGGTTAATGTGTTAATATTGTTGTATGTGGATATTGCACATTTTGATTGAAAGCCCTACATATATTGAATTGATCGTCTATTTATTTATTTATGTTGCATAAGTCTAGATGGCCATAAGATAGTTGCATGGTTTTCTTAACCATTTGTGAACTATCACTTGTTATTTGTTATGATAATCACTTGTAAGGTAAAAGGGTTTTGTCGATTATGGTTTAATGGTTTTGTTGATTGGGGTCATTACAATTTGTAAACATGTGAAGGTATTTCATGGGTTTTCACAAGTTGGGGACTTCTACTACATGGTTTTTTCTTGGCAATTCAAAGCATGGGTCGAACTCCATTCTCCCAATCCATCAAAATCCAAAACTTAACAAAGTCACATTTTTCAAATGTTGAATTGGTGTGGAAATATGGGTTTAGGCACATAGACCAAAACAAGGTGATAATTGAAACCTATACATTCCATATGTTTGTGTTTTTGACTTTTTGCAAGGTGAACGAGAGGATATGCAAACTCCAATGGAATGGAACATATAAAAAAATTTGTCCCCTCAAACAAGATGTGTAAAATCTGACAATAAAAAATCACCTCAGACATAATTGGTATGGTTTGACAACCTATAAACCTTTTCCATTAATCACTTTTACAAGCTACGATTAATCGTTTTTATGTCTTTTGATTTGATTCAATGAAAATTATGTTTTGTAAATATGAACATGGTTATGGGCCAAAGGATCACCATAATGACCCCAACCACATGAGGTCAATCAAACATGGTTGTTTGCCCCAATTTTCCTATCAAAAGGTTTTACACATGGCCCAATGTGGTGGAAATCACCTTTTACCATTGGACCCACACTCAAGCCAATGGAGATCCTTTTCATGGTGCATGTGACCCAAGGTCCACATCACAAATGTCATACACTCCACATGTGTCTAACAAGTTGAAAATTTTTATATGGACCCAATTAAGGTTGGGGTGCACCATGAAACAAATCTATGACAAACACAAGGAAATTTGGTGGGTAAGGGTGAATGTGAGTGAGCAAATGATCAAAGATGACTTATTAAAATTCCAAAATATCTCCTACTTGGATTAGAAGCACAAAAGGGGCATTTGGCACTTGCATAAAAACCTAACACTTTTTATTTAATCATGGGTTTGTGTTCATCTTGATGATGTTGGTGAAATGAATGGGATTACACACATGGTCCTTCCATGTCTGACCATCTCATCCTTCCAATAATAATACTTCGAAAGCTAAGACCTTTCGAACACACAAAATCACACAACTTGCAATCACATCCAATGTGGCGGGTGCTATTACTATAGGTAAACATAATCCCTTAGTTTGAACCTATGAACCCGAGGTCAATAACCTCCTCCACAAATCATGGCATATCGAAAAGTATCTCGATGCTAAACAATTGTTAGATTCTCCATAACCATAAGCATCACCCACTTAAACAAAACAATTCGTTGTTCACATGCGTAAACCAACATTGAAGGATCATTGAGACTAATCACAGTCATAACATTGCGTCGAATGGAAGCTAGTAGCTGAAGGTCTCGACCAAATAATAAAAAATATGGTGAAAAGGATGCTAATGAAGCATGTCAACTAAACCTATATCCCATGGCTAACCATGGTAATTACAAGTCCCAATTTTGAATGTAGCATTTTTGAAGGCCATACTTCCACAATGTTCGCTTCACCGTTTGCACCATTCATTTAGCCAACTTGTTTACCTCATGATGATCTCCTGAAGTAGTCTAATGACCTATCAATGTATTTTCATACAAATCTTTGAAATCCCCTCAAAATTTCGTACCTTGGTTGATGAAAATTTCGACTGGAACATTAAACCTATTGAACACTTTGTCCAAAAATGTATATGTAATTCCCTTACTGCTATGATATAGCAAGGGCACAAATTCTAATCACTTGGATAAGTGTTTGATCATAACCAAAACATAGCAATTATGTCACAGTGTCAAACTCAATGGGCCAGCAAAATCCAAGCTCCATCAATAACCCATACCCATAATTGGTAAGGGTTGTAGTTGGGTGTTGGTGTGTTGAATGATGCCCATGCTCAATCACACACCACACACCGAGAAACAAATTGTTGAACCTGTAGTTGCATCCCATGCTACCAATATTATGCCTAGAGCAAATTGTAGGTCCGTTGGATCCCAAAATGACCCAACTCCTCATGAACACGTCGCATAAGGCCTTCACATTACTCTGGGCATGGTACTGCCCATACTTGCCCATCTATGCACACCCGTGATAAGGAATTATCTTCCCATTGGAATTATTTTACTTTATGGACAACATAATCCCGCTCTTTAGGTGTTAATCCCATCGTAATCTCACATGCTTGTAAATATGCCATAACAAGTAAATTTAAATGGATGTGCAAGGCATTGTTACCTCTTGGTTCATCATCATCATTTTGGGAATTCCCACCACCCATGTTGCCCTAGGGTACATCCCCATAACACCCCAACAAAATACACATGTATGTAAAAGCATGCCATCCTTGTACAACCTCCAAATTCACCTCTCCATGCCACTTGGCACCTATGGTATCCTCCTCACTATAACTTGGGTTCCAACATAACCCATTGGGATCCCAATTAACCTTACTAACCTTGTGAACAATATCAAAATTGTACTCATGTAAAATAAGCACCCACTTAACCAACTTGCATGTGAGTCAATATGATTCCATCAAAAATTTCAGGGGCTGGTGATTAGTAACCAAAGTAAATGGGCTACCATATAGATATCATCGGAAAGAAACAAAACCACCCAAACAACGGCAAGGCACTCCCCCTCATAAGAATTTTACTTCGCCTCTGTCTTGTTGTTGGACCGACTAACATACACCACCACAAACTCCTGACCATCATCATCCAATTGGGTAAGCACAACTCCCATCCCTAAGGTATTCCAATCAGTTTGTAATTGAAAAGGACATCTTCGAATGGGTCGCCTCAAAATGGGGGCTGAAAAAAGCCAAGCCTTCAACTCCTAAAATGTCTGCTCCTACTCCTCACCCCAAACACATTCATGGTTGATTTGCGTCAACCTAATTAAAGGTTTAGCAATGTTGTTAAATCCTTTAACAAATTTTCAATAATAATTATAGAAGTTTTTAAAACCCATAACTAGCAAACATCTCTCGGTTGGGGTACTTGTGAAATGGCCTCAACCTTGGCCTTTTGTACTCCTAATCCACTTGGATAAATCATATGACCCAAGTATTCCACTTGTGTCTAGAAAAATTGGCATTTACTTAAATGAAGCTTAAAGTTATGATCCTTAAATCTTCCGAATACCACCTATAAATGATGCATGTGATCCTCTAATGTCAGGCTAAAGATGATAATGTTATCAATGTAGCACTTAACAAAACCAAGTCTTGCCACCACCTAATCCATCACCCTTTGAAATTTTGTAGGGGCATTCTTCAAATTAAATGGCAAAAACTGCCATTGTTACAAACAATCCTTCTCATGATGATGAAAGGGCCCACTCACCATAGGGATCTTGTTGTGCATTCCAAGGTTGGCGCTTACAACTATCGTTATCACCATACTCACAACACATAACATAAAAGTACCGTAACTAGTACACCACATCCAAACTCAAAGTTATATTCACCTACAAAACATAAGAATCCAAGTACCAACAAAAACTTGAACAAACTCCTTGCATAACAAAAGCACAAGAACACAACAAAACTATGGGGTGTTTCAAGATCCAGAAAACGAGATTCTGATCAAACATCGTCCTTACTTATTTTGAACACCAAAAAATTGGAATCTAGTTCACATTAGAATTAATTCCAGACTGACTTACCCCAAATTACCTACAGTAACTACGATAAAAATATGTAATTACAATAAAACTCCTAACAACTATCATGCACACAAAGGTCAGCACCTACAACTATCGTTGTCACCATATTCACAACACATAACATAAAAATATTTTAATTGGTACACCACATCCAAACCGCCCCCCTATTTGGGGTTGGGCCCCATGGAGTTAGATAACATTATAGAATTATCGCCAATAATCCACCAAGGTGAATCCTTTAGTTCCAAGGTAAAAGGATCATTAGGTTGGGTGCAAATGTGAGCCCCATTGTTAGTCACTTATATGGAATCCTTCACATCCTTAGCCAAAGGTGAGACATCATAAGGAAAAATCTTAGATTAGTCTACTGTGTAATTATGGGAACCAGGTCTAATGGGTGCATCGAAAACAAAACAATTTGCCAACTAGTACTTTATCCAAAGGCAATGTCAAACATGCCATGTGCCATCCTCTTGAACATTATTCACAAACCAACATAGTAGCAACTCTTATGGACTACCCACACAACATACACCAAAATGTCGATTCCCTAAAATGTTGTTTTGATCTTGTCACCTTCCTTCAATGGCAACTAATGGTAGCCAAACCTCAAGTCCAAGGTATTGAAAACCTTGGCATGACTAAGGGCATAAAAAAGCTCCTATGGTAAAAACATGGCATACTTGTGTTAACACATGCACTTGTTGACTGGGCGATAATTTCCACACATACGCCGCTCCATCCAATTACTAAAAATATCCTTCTTGGTTAGCATCAATGTGGTTAAAACATACTCACCTCTCGACAATTCAACCAAACTTTCATTCAACAATTATGTTGTTCAAGCTTAAACCGAGGCCCACTCCAACCTATAAGGTTGTTTGAAAATAGGATTATCATCCTCCAATATAATTCGAACCTCTTGTCCTTGCAACTGTCTGTCCCAATTCTTTCAAACTAAAAACAAAACAACTTACATAATTTTATAATAGTTGTCGTATTTCCAACGTTTCATCTTTAACCACAAGACCAATATTTGATTCCCATGTCTCTACAATCACATGTACCTTGGGCTGAAATGATGGAACATCCTTAGCATTCGAGGTTGAGGGCAAAATTTGTGATTATTATGCAAAAAGTGACGCAACACCATAATGCCTTGGCATCCCCAAATCAAAAACCTCCTTCCCATTACCCATAAATTTGTGATCACATAAATGCCAAGGATGACCCCCCCTCCCCCCCCCTTTTGCATCTACATAGCTGACTCAGATGTAGGTGTAACAAAAGTAGAGAAAGGGCAGGTGGATAGGAAAGACTGTGTAAATCAAACTTGCTAAGCCCAACAAAGGCTAAAGATCCATGTGAAATATGTAAGATCCATAACCTCTCCTAATATCCATCTAGGAGCACTTTCAGAAAGTCCTCGCATGACTATGGTGCCTATGTGAAATCCCATAACTCACTCTCATTCATCAACATTGGGCTCCTCCATCTTGGATGAGTTGGCATCCCAAATCATGCTTGGATTGCCATCCCAAAATGCGTGAAAATGGGGAAAACTCAAAAGAGTAGGTAACATTGCTCAAGGTAAGCCGACCCTATTGATTACAACCAAAGGTGGTTAATCATCATGTTGAACGGAAGAAGAATGTTGTCCTAGATCCAAAATGTCATCCACCAAGCATGTGGGTGACCTCAGAGTGAACTAATATGCGCTTTGAAGCACCTCTAGCATAGCTAGATTAGTCCATAGCCACTGAAAGCGATGGGCATGTGAACCGACTATTGCAACAAGCACCTACATTGGCTCCCCAATCCAAGCCCTAATTTGTTGCCATGTTGCTAATATAGTTAACCAAAAATCCCCCAAAGGTGGGACGATCTCCAACATATATGCATATGAATGTAACCAAAAGGTTTGTAATATTGCAACACTTGAATCAATTCCCAAAATAACCTTAATCTAGGGTTGAAAAATCCTTGACTTGTGCTAGCCTATGATAAACCCTGACACAACCATCCTAATATGATCGGGTCCACTGGTTTGATCCTATCCAAATCTTGCACCCCTAGCAATGTGATGTTGCTCAATAAGGCATGTTGGTAACTTTAGATTGTCGATGTAGGCAACAATTCAAGATGTTGTCGCAACATCATAATATGGTGCATGGAGGCTTGTTGAGCTTAAGGATCCTTCTCCACATAATAATATTGACAAACCCTGATGCTGAATTAAAGGACCATTGAAAGGCTATAACTAATGCCTCCAGGAAACTCTACTACAGAAATCCCATCCTTAAGAATATGCCACCAAATAACCCTAGAATCCAAAGGTCATAAACCAAGTGGTCCATGCCCTAGATCCATAGGTACGTGTGGACTTGGTGATGGCAAAGTGTGCCAAACCTGATGAATATAATGTTTGGCTAATGTTTTAAGCTTCAACAACGTTCCCCATGATCGTGGAGGATCATGTGATGAGCCGTAAACAAATGCCCCAACCTAAACACCTAACATTTCCAGTTCATGAGCAGGGGGGCTATCCATAGCATGGACATTGCCCTCCAACAAATCAAAACCATGACGAAGCCCTGAAAATCTTGCTAACATCATTGAATTGTTGGATTTTCTTGCATGCCCCCCAATGAAGGTAACTCGTAAAAAAGCCTTATAACTATTTCTTGTCTACCATCCTAGTCAATAATAAGTAGTTTCTTCCCAAAAATCCAAGGTGATTCCCAAGGGATACAAAATTACCCCCCCAACCAACACATCATATGATTTAGCTTATGTAACCATTGCCTTAACATGGATTGTGGTATAATTTGCAGGTCTGACGGGATTAACCTAAATGATGACCTCATGTTTGGTTATCCCTCAAGCTCTCTTTGACATGCCCATCGATGTCAAAATTTGGTACATGAATGGCTTCAAATCATCATCGATCAACCCTAGTCCCTCCATTGTTGTTTTGCCCAACATTAAAAGTTGAACTCCTAAATCCAATAGTATCCTCTGGGGTTAGTAATATTGTCCCGAACCTCCCCTCATCTGAAAAACACCTTTTTAATTCCGCACCACCACTACACCGAATATAACCCCTTCTCAAATGATGGGTGGGCATGCTAGAAGCTCTTAGAGTTTGGCTATTGCAACATGCCAAGGTGGTACCACCACAATGAGTGGTTGGCTAACAAGTATCTTGCCAACATGTAATCCATTGACAAGTGGACCCACATGTAGGTCAACAAATAAGTGGTTGACAGGTATGTTGCCAATAGGTATTTAATTGACTAATGGTTCATTAAATAAAACATCTTGGGAATCCTTGATAGGTGTAACCACCATCCCTAGTGTATCCACGCCATCACATAATGTGGTTGCCATCCAAAATACTGTAGTTGGTCAAAAATCAAACATCGCCAAAGTCATAATAGAAAACAATGGTGTCTTGCACACCAACCCAGCCACCTCCGACACACTATTAGATGCCTAAATTCTTGAAGTGGAACCGGACAATCTAATGGTCATAACTGATCCCCTCCTAGACTTAAATGTGTCCATTGAGGTGTGAATTATGTTGGCCAACACAAAGGATTGTGGCAAACAAACTTAGCACTAGGCCTCCCCATGCTAAGGATTTAATCTTTCGTCAGCACCTTAAGGTTCCTACACTCTAACACTTGTTTTAGTAATTGATGCAATTATCGAAATCCTAACCAAGGTTTTGTCATTGATTGCTTCGAAAACATGATCATCAAAAATACTTGATTCGATCTCATTTGGACCCAATGGCCTTAAATATCCAACCCCACAAAAAAATCCAAGGTCAAAACCCTAAGTTAAATAATCACTTGGTGTAGGTGTTGTGGGTTTCATTTATGTCGCCATGCTAGATGCCATACACATCACTAGTGCTTCCAAACATGCAAACTATGCTTCCATGGCATAGGGTTGGTTTGGAGTTGACTTGGTGGCCGACCCTTTATTAGTAGCACCCTTTGCTTTTTGGCCCTTGCCAAAACTTGGGGACTTCCTCACATTTCCCATCTAGGATTGATCTTGTCGTAGCTTTGGATGAAGCATGAAGCAATGGTTTACATCATGGCCAGACGCCTTGTAATGGGAGCAAGGTTGGCTGGGATTGGAGTTGGAGATGGTTGCCTGAGGAGGATTAGGACAATCCTTTTGTTGATGTAGCCCACCTCACCTCCAACACTTATTTTTTCCCCCATGTTTAGCAATGTAGGACAAGAAACCCCCACAAGGTTCTTATTTGGGCCCTTTGCCTTTTTGTGGTGCAATCCTCAATGCCTAACCATGTGACTATTGAGTCAATGAAGTAGGAGAAGGTTTTATAGTTTCCTTATTAAACCTTAGGGTAATAATCTTCTCCTCCACCATGTTGAACTCAATGCACTCAAATACTTAGAAAACCAATGCTATCGTGGACTGGGTAGGCTAGGTGAAAACTATGTCTCGCATTTATTGCCTCAAATCCTTTTCTAAGATCCCATACCAAAATTGGATAACTTGGTCCTCTATGACTCCTTTGGTCACATTGATCAACCTTCACATCTGCATGTACACCTTTTACAAACTCTCATGGGGTCAGTGTTGAAATTCTTGCAATGTGTGAAGTTTATCAGTCTTCACACCCTAGTAATTAGTCTAAAACTCTTCAAAAAATTCGGTGACAAGGTTAAATATGGGAAGAACCCGTGCCCTAGTTTGATTGCATGTGTAGAAGGACTCACAACATTCATTATGATAGTGGTTGATGGGGTAGATGTCGACATAACTAGCCAACCCTTGGTGATGGGGTAGGTGGTTGAAATTGCACCCCTCGCCTAGTAAACCCTTCGACAAACCTATCTCCGAAATTCAAATCCCAACACTTATTTGTGATGAAACCTAACCTTAATCTAGGTCTCCCCTGAAAACCCTAAACATGTAACCGTGAATCCTATAACCTTGAAATCATGTAAGCCCATCATGACAAGGATTGTTGCAGTTATATCAATTCAATTAATCTTACAAGGATGTTGACCTATTGCGACTTTCCCTAGCCCAAAATCCCCCAAACTAAAATGGTAACCAAGGTTGTTGCACCTATAAGGCTAGGGCACTTACATCCACAAAAACATTATACGGGGCCAAGCGCGCACTTGGGGCTTTCACAACTATAGAAACAACAAATGTGATTTCACTAGTCATCACTTCGGTCTCATCACCACAATGGGTCTATTAGTCATCAATATGATATCAACCAACAACAAAGACATGCAACCTACCCACCATTAAACCTTAATATCTATGTTTGGGCAAATCAAGGGTCAAACATGACCTATTTAGTAATCAAAGCTGGGTGGTAACCTTGTCCCACACCTAACAATTAACCACACCAATTATAACCTATGGGCTCACTACATGTTGTAATTAGCACATGTGGGAAAGCTTATAGCCTTTTACTTAAATTTTCTTACTTAATAGTATGCACAAATATGTAGGACATCATCACACGAACTTATGCTCATTTTATGATGTAGCCCAAAAACACACAACCTAATTGATTTCCCTACCCCTTGATAAAGAATTGGCAATCCCAAACACAAACACAAGAAACAGGTGCAAAAACCCATAACACAAGGGGGAGGAATTATTTAATACATACACCCCTCCACCTTTATAAGCTCCATTCGGAAACTTACGATAATAATTATGCAACAATTCAAAAGTTGATGAAACGACTTGATGATGCGTCATTGCACCACCTATCAATATTAGAAATACTTATAGATAAGACATTGGTGTGTTGCTCTTGTGTTTTGTGCCCTCTTGCGCACCTCACACCTCCCTACGCCCCTCATGGCACACCACCATAAAAGGACTGGGAAATGACCCTTTGCCAATTTGGTTGAAACCTTTTAAAATGATAGCCTCCTCCACCACAAGAATAATGGTGAAGACTCCCAAAAATAGGAAAATTAGTCTTTAGACTCCCAAAATCACAATCTCCAAAAGTGGTTGCATGCCCATTGTTTTGTAGAGCTTGCCAAGTGGAATCTAGTGACGCAATAATCATCAAAATTCGAGCTCGTATGTGGAAATTATGGCCTATTGAAAATCACAAATGGATGAAAAAAAATCAAAAGATTTTTTTTAAAAAGAAAAAGAATGAAAACATTGGATAAAAAAACCTACATCCAAATTATGGATGAAAACCCTTCTACTTGGATGAACCACATTTCATCCAAAAGTATGGATGAAAAAAATTAAAATGTTGACAGGTTCAGATTAGTGTAAAACTTATGCTCTAGGTTTGGAAATTTGAAAAAAAATGAAAAATAAAAAGGGAGGTCTGGATTGGACCCCCCCCTGACCCTCCTTATCCCAAGCCTCCCCCGGAATTCATGAACCTCCCAACCTGTTGGACCTGGCAAGTTTGGGGGGAGGCTTGGGTGAGCTTGAAGCTCATGGTAATGGCATCAGAAAGCTCCACGCTCCCACCATCACCTCCCTCTTTTTTTTTCTTTCCTTTTCTTCCTTTTCCTTTTTTCCTTCCTTTTTTTTCTCCTTGTTTTTTTCTTTTTTTTCCTCAGGCTGCAACTCCTCCTCCCTTTCTGTTGTTTGTTGCTACTTCCTACTACAATTTCAACAAAAGAAGCAAACATGGCAAGAGCTCCTCTCCCCACCTTTTCTTGCTCCCGCACTGTAACCACAACTATGCTGCCAACAACACGATAACCATGGGTAGCAAGTGCCCCTATTTTTCCCTACGAATTGGTGTCAACAAGTCAGGAATGATTGGCGGTGGTGGTTTTACCTGCCATTCTCACTAGAGATGACATAGGAAATTTTTTAAAAAAAAAAAAAAAAAACACAAGAGAAAGACATTAAGGGGGGCCTTATAACAGTAATAGGGCCTTCCTTGCTTGTTGTGACATTTTTTCCTCTCTTTTCAACTCCAAGGTACTCAAGCCCTATTTGGGGTTCAACTCCTCATGGAGTTTTACACAAAAAAAAAAGTGCAAAACACCATTCTCATCAAGCGAACTTCTTCAATTCAAGAAGTAGACCAAGATCCACAAACAAACGACATTTGCAACCTAAGCAAAAATCCTACAAAACCAACTTGTAACATAGAAATCAAAACAAACAACACAACACTTGCTTTTAACCCAAAATTGAATGCCAAACAATTTTAACTTAATTGCAACACAAAAACAATTAGTTATAGTTTTTTAGATTTCAAAGTTCTATTCATTTGTAAAACACAAGAATCCAAGTACCAACAACAACTTCAACAAACTCCTTGCATAACAAGAACACAATAGAAGACAACAAAGTTACGATGTGCTTCAAAATCCAAGAAATTGGATTCTGATCACACACCATTGTTACTTATTTTGAACACCAAAAAGCTGGAATCCAATTCACACTAGAACTAGTTCCAAACTTACTTACCCCAAATTACCTATAGTATTTAGGATAAAAATATGTAACTACAATATGAGGCTCGCAAAACATGATCATGCATGATATCATTAATAAAGGAGAGGAAAAAATCTTTGATCAAAATCAACTCGGCAATGAATGTGTGGAAGACTTGGTACATCAAAATGTGTGGTTGTAATTTATAGGTCAAGGAAAAGGAAGGAAAGGCATAAAGTAATGGTTTAGAATCATGGTCACGTAAAACCTTAAGATCAATGAAAAAAAAAATTTAAGTAAAATTTGTTGAAGGGGAAATGAGAAGAGGTGAAAATGATGTTTTTCTTCTTCTTTCAAAGGCCACCAAGATTAGAACCTTTCAAGGGCCACCAAACACTGGAACTTTCCATACGCCATTGAATTAGGGTCTTCCTTCACAACCTTCCTTCTCCTTCTCTTTAAAGATGTGAATTTGGATCATTTTGGGCTTTCATTTCCGAACATAATTTTCGATTTGAATATTTGAAAACTTGTTCTTACAACTTCCCTTGGGAGGAAAAGAGTGATTAATCTTAGTAGATTGTGGAAAGAGGGAGAATAAATTGGATGATAACAGTACCTTTGAAAAAATGGAAGTGAGTAGGGGTAATTTTGGGAGCTTAAAATTTTAGAAAAATGTCACAATACCTTTTGAATTTTGTGGCATAACTTTTTTTTTATTTAGGTGCAAAGCTTGAGATTTGGTAAGCAGGTGCACATGTAGTTAGCTTTCCAATGAACTAATGCAAACTATATTTGAATAAATTATGTGATGGTAACAATGTTTTAAGTGACTAAAGGTCTATTGTCAAGTTGAGCTTTCTACTTTCGTGAAAGCTTCTTGGGTTCTATGGCACAACTTTTTATTAATTTGGGTACAAAGTTTGAAATTTGGTAAGAAGGTGCGCCTTTGTAGCTAGCTTTTCAATGAACTAATGCAAATTAGATTTGGATAATCTATGTGATATGAACAATGTTTTGAGTGATTAAAGGTCTGTTGTCAAGTTGAATTTTTTACTTTCATGAAACCTTCTCGGGTTCTATGGCACAACTTTTTACTGATTTGGGTGCAGAACTTGAAATTTGGTTATCAAGTGTGCTTTGTAGTTAACTTTTCAATGAACTAATGCAAGCTAGATTTGGATAACATAAGTGATAGGAACACTGTTTTGAATGACTAAAGGTTTGTTGTCAAGTTGAGCATAGTGTCAAATCCTTAAAAGTTAGTTTAGGTGGGTGACAATTTAACATAAAATTCTAAAATTTGGAATGTTTGAACTTAGAAAATATATCTATCAATTCCAAATCATAAATGATGCATAAGAGGTAAACTATTTGTTTTCAACTACAAATGTAATTTAATATATAAATATATACTTTGCATTTTTCTTTCACCAATAACATATGTACATTCGAATATAATCATTTTTTGAACTAGGGATAGATGGATATGAAGTTGTCTCATAGGGAATGTTATGCAAAAACTTGCCTTGGGTGAACTAACATATGCATTTGTAGTTGGTACCTTAATAAAAATCTCCAAATTCATTTAAATTATTTTGAATTATTTTAAATATCCGATCAATAAACTAAATTAGGGTCTTTGAGTTCAAATTTAACATTTTTCCGACTTAATATGGTCACTAGGGTAAAACCACCCATCATCGAACACATACCCATCACTAAACATTTTCCAATGTTTTACTCATTACTTAACCAAATTGAATGACTTTTGTCTCATTAGATGTGCAAACTCAAGGCCTACAAATGTTTTTGGAATGTCCAAGGTAAAAGAACAATGCAAAGAACACAAGGAGAAGATGAATGATACTTTGCTTCAAAAGTTTTGAAAAAATAACTTTACACCCTTCAATAGTTCCAGCCTCATATTTTCATCATTTTTAGTTTGTTTTGAGTGATTTAAAACCCGATGCATGTGTTAGCTAAGGTTATATAAAGTGTTTTCATATTCCAAAAGCAAAGATACAACAATGAAATTTTTTAAACTTGATATCTAAATTTGTTTTAAACTTTAAACCCATCACCAAACATTGAGCCCCCTTACACAAAACACCCCATAACTTCTCCATTCTTTTACTGCCAACATTAATATGCATTTATGCCTACATCAAAGTTAGGTGTTGTTTTGAGTCCACTTCCATAGTGGATGCCATTTGCTCAATGTTTCGTGATTGATTTTGCAAATAATTCATTTTCATCCAAACCTTTTCTAACAAAGACGATGTAGATGGTGGGCCTAATGCTCATTAAGCCCATGTGATGGAACTTCCAAATTTGCATTCACAGAAAGAGGACCATATGCAAGTGTAGATGTAGGATTAGATGGGGTTAATGTATTAATACCTTTGATTAAGGATTGTCAGTGTTTCAAGACATTACACATGGCATGGAAGTTTGTTGATTTCAAACATGTTAACATTATTTCATTCTATAATACAATTCTATCTAAACCTTCCTCATTTGATGTCTTTGTTTTCAATTCCCATAATGTTTCTTGCAACTTTTTTCAAGGTTTCCTCTTGGAATTCAAAATTTGGATAGTACATTTCATGTGTTGCACACACAACCTTCCACATTATGAAAGGAATAAAGTATGTTACCTTGGTCTTATCCTCCTAAAAATAACAAAATGGCAATTACAAATAACAAACATGGTGTTTAATTGAACAAAATTGATAATTTGTTAATTTTTTACTTTTACCACAATGTCTTTCCTAGTACATGAATACTCAAGAATTATTTTTTGTGTTGAGAGCTTTCCACCCCAACATAAACAAACTCATCCATTTTTGAATTTCACACATAAACATCCCCACAAACCTATTTTTAAACCTACCACACAAATGTTAGAAAACAAATATGTAATATAATGCAAGTTAAAGGTGATTTCAAAGCTAAATCTTGCCTTTCTAGACATGTTGCATACTTCTCTTTTAGTTTATCTTTGTGTCTCTATGTCTCAATTTCATTTTTGTCATCATTTTTTTCTTTGATTATGTTTTAAACATATTTCATTTATGTGTATGTTTTTGCCATATTCTAGCTTTTGTCCAAGCTTTTCCAAACACCATAGGTGATTAGATCTAATCATTAAGGTAGTTGGGATAAGCAAAAACATCATTAGGTTTAAATAAAATTTGCATCAATAAGTTTTGCTTTTGTGATCTTATTTAGGGTATTGAAAGATTAAAGTGGATAAAATGAATAGAAACTCCTAGACTAGCAAGAAAATAATCATCTAAATTGATCAAGAAAAGTAACAATAGCCTTACCTCAAATTTTATCAACAAAATCCCCATATGTGATTTGGGTCAAAGTGTTGAAGTATTAGAATTTAAATAAAACGAATAGAAACCATCAAATTAACATGAGGACAATGTTCAAAATTGATCAAGAGAAGCAACAACAACCTTGAATCAAACATGAATTTAGATTTATGATATAGGTTAAAGTGTTAAAGTTTTAAGGTTTAGATGAGATGAAAAGAATTTGCAAGATTAGCATGAAAAAAATCATCAATATTGATCAATAAAAACAACAACCTTTAATCAAATTTTATCAACAAAATCCCCATATGTGATATGGGTTAAGGTGTTGAAATATAAGGTCAAATGGGATGAGCAAAAATTACCATATTAACACCTAAATAATCATCAAAATCAATCTAGAGAATCAACATGTGCCTTGGACTAAATCTTATCAACAAAATCTACATTTGTGACCTTGATTCAACTAGAGTATTAGGGTTTGGATTGGATGAACAAAAAATACCAACCCAACATGAAGACAATAATCAAAACTCATAAAGAAAAGCAATAATAGCCTTGGATCAAATCTAATCAACAAAATGGACATTTGTGATTTTAATAATCTTCAAATATTAAGGTTTAGATGGGGTGAACAAAAATTACTATATCACCATGAAAACAATTAGCAAAAACCAATTTAAATATTAACAACAAGATATAAATGATCACCATAAACATCAAGATGGGTGGTTACAAAATTGGATCAAGGATGAATTTGCATGCAATTTAAATCAATTGGTCTTTTTTATTAATCTTAATGAAACCATGCCTACATGTTAAAACACCTAACAAGGTACATACATTTATAAAATCCAAAAGCAAAAAAATACATCCATGTTCCAATTGTAAATGTTGGGAATTTTTCATGTCCCAAATTATCAAAAACCTAAACCCTTTAAACCTTTTATTGTTTACATTCCAAACCTCATTTCCATTAGCCAAGAAAAAAATGGTCATCAAACATGACCAAAAACATATCTAAAAACCACATTTCAAATTTTATGCAGTTTTAAAAAGAGGATCTATGGAGCCCTTTTCAAATATCATTTCCTAGTGATTGTAATTGTTGGTTTTGATGATTTCAAAGGCATTCCATCATATAGTTTCTAGTGTTGGTCAGTTTGGGTTCAAGTTTAAGATTCAGACCCGGTGGATTTATATGGAGTAAGAGTCACCATGGAACTAAACTTGTTGAGTTTAAATTGAACTAGACTTGCCATGGAACTAGACCTTCTAGGGTTTAAATGGAATAATTCATGTTTAAGACTTTGACCCATAGGGTTTTTAAAATGTTTGACTTGGTCTAGGTCATAGGGGCTAAGATCCTAGTTTAGATAGGAATTAGGATTTCATTTTTACCTTATAGCCTTACAATTAACAAGAAATGTAGTAGTTGTAGTGAAATCCCATACGCATATAATGTTCTTTTGTTGCATATAATTGGAATTTAAGGTTCAACAACTTTGCAAATGGTTGTATTGAAACATAACCCAATTATGATTGTTTACATTCTAACAAGCTCGCAATTTTGGATGTGGAAACAATTGACAAACATATTTCGTTTTATTGGTGAAATATTTACACTAGAATCGGGCCCAGGTTGAACTTGAAATTGAAAGGGCCTTATAAAAGTTATACCCATTAAACCCAAAACCAATAGTCTAAAACTTTGGACTTGGATCTGAAAGCGATGGGTTTTAAATTTTGAAAATAGCCCTAGAGCCGAAACCAAAGGGTCTTGCATATTGGAAAAATAATTGGACCCAAACCTTTTGGAATCGACTAAAAACCAAAAATCAGCCAACACTAATTGTTTTCCCACAACAATGGACCATTCCTTGCTTTCTTAGTGAAGGTGCCAAAGCTTGGAGGGATTAGTTAACAACGAGCATGGCAAAATGTGTTCAATCATGTTTGGGAGGTGCAACAAAATAACATTATATGCATATGGGATTTCAATTTTGAGGCTTCAATTTGAGAATTGAAAGCACAAATTATCAAAAGATTGAGATTTTGGGCTTGGCTATAATTGAAGTTGCTTTAAGGATTGTGTTAGAAATTGACCAATTACCAATTGCACTAACTCACGCACCTTGTAGCAAATAATGGAGAAAAACCACATTGAAAATAAAAAGGACTATCACAATGTGAGATGATGGCATTGACAATCTCAAAAAAACATCTTCATGCTCCCACATTGACTGTGTAAACAACATTGGTGTGTCATTTTGAAAAGAACAACCTTAAATCTTGTAAACATTCACTTACCTAAAACCTCACCTTATTGTGATGGTTTTGGTCAAGGAACTTTTTTTTGTTTATTTTCCAAATGCAAATAAACTATGTGGTTGTTGTTTTTCCCCAAACACAAATCTCCAAGTTTTGACGCAATTGAGATGGCTCCAAATACAAAGCCTACATTATCTTTATCTCATGAGTTAACTTGAAACTTACATTGTTTATGTTTTTTTCTCCAAGTGCGAAGGCCAAGAATGCCTTTGCCATTGCTCTCCACACTCTCCTACAATGGTTCCTAACTTAAACCATTACATTCAAAAGTTTTCAACTCTTTTACCTCCTTTAGCTTCAACAGTAAGTTGTCATCTAAGTCATTTACAATGCAAGGAACCCAACGTTCTTCTTCTAGTACAAGCGCACATGTCAAAACTCTTGCAAAAGTTCACATAAACTACATAGATGAAAAGCCCACACACCCTCCACACATGGGAGAAGTTTTAACATGACAAGTTTTGACACAACACAAAACACAAGATATTGAACAAAATTGGTTTCATCTTGGGGTTTAAGAGCAAGAGTGTGTTTCATCCTATGTTATTTTCCATTCTTGTGATCTCCTTGTGACTTTTTTCTTGTGCATTAGTTTCATCCAAACCTAGGGTTCTCATCTTGTGTCCTACCTATTTTACAAATAACTTTAATATATACTTTTCTTTGCAATTATATGATGCCCATATAATCATTAAAGTAGTTGGCTACTCGAACTTGTACCCACAAATTGAGTTGAAATATACCATTGTTTTTCCATCAAAACATGACATCACATTTTGAGAAAAATAAATAAAATGAATACAAGCTTTAAAAGTTAATTCTAAAATTAAAGATGATTTCCTTTAAGTAACCCAAACCTTTTTAAACAAAATTTTAAAAATTAAAACAAAATGAAAAATTGACTTTGCTCCTCTCCTCACAAGAGTTCTTATTCATTCTACTAACTTCTCAAACTAGGAGACTAGGAGTTTGATACCTTGTTCACACTACTAGCTTCTAACACAAGGGATACAACTTGTTTCATAGTTTTGTTCACACTACTAGATTCTGGCTGTAGGACACAGGTGTATTACAGGTCGTCTGTGTTCACACTATTAGCTTGTGCCAGGAGGACAGAGGTGTTTTACATGTTGTCCAGATTCACACTATTAGCCTCTGGTAGTAGGACACATGTGTTTTACAGGTTTGTCCACGTTCACACTACTAGCTTTAAGCAGTATCTCACATTTGTTCTATAGGTTATTCATGCTCACTACTAGCTTTTGGTCGTAGGACAAAAATCTTTTACTGCTTGTTCGCGTTCACACTACCAACTTCTGGCTATAGGACACAGGTGTTTTATTGGCTGTTTGTGTTCACACTACTACGTCTTACTGAGACTAAGACAGCAAGTGTCTTCTACGACCTTTTTTCACACTACAATTTCTGACACGTGAACATTATGTGTAACGATCCCATTCCTCGCTCACACTACAACGTCTAACACCTAGACAATACGTCAAAAATTCTCATTCCCCATTCACACCACAAAGTCTGCCACTTGAATAGTAGGTGAAAGTATCTCATTCTCCGTTCACACTAATATGTTTAACACTTGGACAAGTAGTTCCAGTATCTCATTCCCTGTTCCCACTTATTAACGTCTGACACATGGACAATAGGTGAAAGATCTTATTCCCCGGTCACAGTACTACGTCTGACACCTCGACAGTAAGTAAACTGATCTTATTCCCCATTCACACTACTGCGTCTGACACCTCGACAGTACGTATAATGATCTTATTCTCCGTTCACACCACTACGTCTGATCAACTTGGACAGTGGGTGAGCAACCAATAAGAGGAGAAGAGGGAAGGAAATGTGACTATGGACGGTGTGAAACCGCCGAGAACTCCCCGAAAGGCAGGGTTTGTTTCTCCAAGAGCTTCTTCTTCTTCGTAGCTGTCTCTTCCTCCCAGTTGTCGTAGCTGTTGCTCTCCTGCTCCTGCTGCTACTATTGTTGCATGGACGCATTGAGATTTGCAGCTTCGTTTTTGCTGCTGCACCTGAGACTTGACGGACTTGAAGTTGTTACTACTGTTTCCATATGGCCTCCAAGAGAATTCTGAAGGAGTTGAAAGATCTTCAAAAGGACCCGCCTACATCATGCAGTGCCGGTTGCTCATCCTCCTTCCTTTTACCCCCCTCATCCCAATCTCTCGCCACTCTTTTTGTTGTTCTGAAAGTATTTATTTTCCTGTATGTAATCTTTTGTCTTGATAGTTGAAGAAATGCTCGTATCTGATCACCTTGTGACTGCGTGATATGGCGAAGAGTTTGTGACTGTGTAGAGAATGCCTTTTGCATGGTGCTGCATTGTCTAGGGTTTAGTTAGTTCAAAATCCTTATGTATGTTTTGCTCTCTTCTGTCTTCAGTCGTTTGTGACTGTGCTTTAGGCAGGAGTTATCATGGCACATCATCAACCAAGCTTGTTTTGCTAGGGTTTAGTTCACAATGCTTATGTATTTGTGGTCTCTTCTTTCTTCTTTGTTTTGTGATTTGTGCTTTGAGCTGCCATTACGGAACATCATCAACCAAGCTTTGTTTCAGGATGGCTTGATGAGGACAGCATTATGCTCTCCTTTGACTCTTGCTGAACAGGACTATATTTCATGTTCTAGTATTGGTTTTTTTCTTCTTCTCTATATTCTGGTTATATCTGTAATGATCTCTTGGTAGAACAGCACCTTAACTTAATACATTTGACCTCCTTCATGCACACATAAAGAATGCCAGGGTCTTCTAAGAGCATTTTGTGTGAGTGCTTTTGCATTCATTGCTAATTGTGGCTTTTGGTCCTTTGGGCAGAAAGGACTAGTCTAGTGTTTCAGTCAGTCTCTGTTTTTCATACCATTGCTCTCACTGAAGTTCTGTGAAACTGATGTTTTCTTGATGGTTGTGGGGGGTGTGACAGGTCCTGTGGCAGAAGATATGTTCCATTGGCAAGCAACAATCATGGGCCCACCTGATAGTCCCTATGCTGGAGGTGTATTTTTGGTTACAATTCATTTTCCTCCAGACTACCCCTTCAAGCCCCCTAAGGTTTGTCCTTCAATCTAGAGATGGAAATGTCTGTTAGTACTCTTCCCCCAGACTACCCCTCCATGCTTCATAAGGTTTGTCCTTTAATCTACAGATGGAAATGTCTGTTAATACTCTTCTCCCAGATTACCTCTCCATGCTCCATAAGGTTTGTCCTGTAATCTAGAGATGGAAAATGTCTGTGCATACTCTTCTCAGTGTCTAGTCAATGGTTACAATGAACCACATATCCAAAACATATGGAAAGGATCTGACTTTACCACATATCTATGAAATTGCAGAGAATTTCCCACAACAGTCAGTTTGAAGGCAACATGACAATGAGTGCAGTCATAACATTATGAGGGTGGGTAGGTGCTAGGGGAAATTGTGTCAGGTTCAAGGTTGAAGGACATCCAGGTGGCCCATTTTAGGTCACAATTCCATGTGAAGTCCATATGACCAAGTTGTTACCCACAGAGATGTATTCATTTTGTTCTTGGTTCCTTGGAACTGTACAGGTGGCATTTAGAACAAAGGTGTTTCATCCTAATATCAATAGCAATGGAAGTATTTGCTTGGATATCCTCAAGGAGCAATGGAGTCCAGCATTGACAATTTCTAAGGTTCTTTGCTCATCCTCATCCATGTTGGTGTGCATTTCAGATGGTTGTTAGTATTCAATCCCCAACCACTTTTAAATAGGTGTATCAACAGTGAGCATTGCTGGTCACTGGTGTACTTCCAGAGTTGTTATTCCAACATTTGTACCTGGAGTGTCCCTATGCAATTTTCAATAGGGTTTCTTCCAGTTTTTTAATGTAGGAGTAAGTACTTTGTTATGGGATTGTTGGAATTTGGATGGATCAACAGGAATATTGGACTTCATGTTCCTTATGGGCTCTCTAATGTGTTTGGAAAGCCCTGTTCTGGATTTGTGCTGGTTAGTTGGCACATTTCAGTTCAAGTGCATATTTCTGAAATACTTTTCTCTTACCACTTAGCATGCAAATTTGGTATGAACTTTGTGCTTAACCCTGAACCTTGTATTCTAATCCTATTTTTACTGGCTGACCTGGACCTCTGAAGTTTTGCTTGGTTTTTGATGTTTGAGATGTGGAAATTAACAAGTCTTGATATGTGGGGCAGGTCTTGCTCTCAATATGCTCACTGTTGACTGACCCCAATCCTGATGATCCACTTGTACCCGAAATCGCTCATATGTACAAGACTGACAGGGCCAAATATGAAGCCACAGCACGGAATTGGAGCCAGAAGTATGCCATGGGTTAGACATTCTGCAGTTGGCTGTTATGGCATTTATGAGCAAGAAATTATATATTGAGTGAAGTTGGGGTTCAGATAGAGCTTCACATTCTGAGATATTCTTTGGGTAAGATGTATGGCGATGGTGCTGTTTGAAAGCAACATTTTGTTCTAAGACACTCTGTCTTCTCTCACAATGGTGTTCTTTCTTTCTGTCCACTTGTGCTTGTTATGGCTGAAACAGTGGAATCTGTCACTTGCAAGCAACGTGTTTTCAGGTATATATTTGACTGGCATTATGAATATATCACCACTCGTAACCCTTTCCAGGTTTTGCATATTATCTGGTTATGGTTGTTATGGGGGACAATTGCATGTGTTTTCATGTCTGGTTCCGGATGTGTCCTTTTATTTGGGGATATGTCACTTTGTGCTTCTCTGACATAGGCAGATTTCTGCTGCCTTCTTGTCAAACCTCAGACTACTGGTTTACACTTCCTCGTGGAACTCCTTTCTTGCCCGAGGTGTGTATAAAAGACAATAAGTTTGGGGAAACTGCTGATGCACTGAGACTGGAACAGCAAAAATGTTTTCTAACCCAGGTCATCAGCTGCAGTGAGGAAAAGTAAATTGCAATGGTTTCTTGGTTGATCACACATTTGTTTGAGGGTTAGTAGTAGTTGATTTTGAAGTCGGTTTGCAAATCTAGTTATTTATTTATTATTATTATTATTTTAAACTTATATTATTGAGCCATTGAGCATATCGTGGTATAGCAATTATATATTTAAGAGCTAGTTACAAAAATTTTGGTGACGGGTCAATCAATAAGGGTCCTTCAAAAAACAAAAGGTGTGAGTGCAGCCCCGAACTAATTAATATGAATCACACTATGTACCTAGAAAGGATATTAATACTAAATGAGGATGTTTTATGTATGTGAAAGGAATACATGTATATAAATATATTGTTGCTTCCTAATAATTAAATATGCTTGTTGACTTGGATCCATCATTGTATGGGTAAGGATTTCTTTCCATTGAATAGTTGCATCTATCAACCTTTTCATTATTGGAATTTTTTTTTGGTCAAAATAATGAATTTAAAAATAAAATATTTGAAATTAAAGTGAATGTGGGGTGATTGAATTTCTAGAATGAAGGAAAAACACAAATTGTCAGATTTTTATATTTGGTTTTTAGTGTGTGCCCATAAATATGGAAAGGTTGATTAGAGTTATGTATTTCATATTTGGTTTATAAATAACCACCCCAATTGAGTTTTGTCCTACAATGTTTTTGTTCCATCAAACCTAAAGTGAATATTTAGGTGAAGTAATTGAGATCCATAACCCGTCCCAAAATTCACTTACAAGCTTCTTCTAAAATACTTAATATGGTCATAGTGTTAGTCTAAAACCTCATGGTTCAATTTTTTTTCATTTGCAATGAGCTTTTCCATATGGATGAATTGGAGTCCCAAATCATCTTTGGGTTTTGATCGTAAACTACATAAAAACGGCAAAAATTCAAAAACATTGATAGGGTTGTTTATGCAAGGGCAACCCTATTAACCATAGTCAAAGATGGTATGTCATCATGGTGAATTGCACATGATTAATGTCTTAAATTCAATATGTCATCACCAAGCATATGGGTGACCTCAAAATGAACTTATATGTTTGTTGGGTCATCTTTAGTGTTATTAGGTTAATTCACATTCAGTAAAATTGATGGGCATGAACTAATTATTGTAGGATCTACTTACATTGGTTCACCAATTCAAGCCCAAATTTGTTGTCATGTTGCCAACATAACTAGTCAAATATCTTCCAACGTTGGAATATTTTCTAGCAAATACACATATTAGTGCATCTATTTGGTCTACAAATAGTATAGAACATGAATTAATTTTTAGAAAAATGATTACTTGGGATTTGAAAGGCCATAACATGTGCCAACCTATGAAAGACCTTAACATGACCATCTTGAAATGATCAAATCAACCCACTCAATCCTATCCAAATCTTGTGTCCTTAATAATGTGATATTGTTTGGCAAAGAACGTTAGTAACCTTGTACAACCAATGTGTGCAACAAAATGAAGTATTGTTGTTGCAACTTCATAACATGACACATGGAGGCCTACCTAGCCCATGGCTCCTTCTCTACATAAGTATCACCTAATTAGGATCTTGCACTAGAATATTGTGGCTAGACTTGAGCTAATGTGTCAAAACAACTCCAAAACCAATATTTGAAAATGGTAAAAAATAAACCCATTTCTTCTTTGGAAGATTTTGTTTTGATAATACTAATAAGTAAATAATAATAATAATTTGGAAATCAACATTAAATGCAAATGTTAAGTTGATTTGAAAGAAAGTCAGATTTATGATTTTTAGGCCTCCTTTCATGTATGTTTTGAAAGCCATTTATCACGCTATAAGCCACATGCACATGTCCCAACTTTTTTTTTTAAAATCCATTTTTTTTTTTCAAATATGTATCATTTGATAACTAGATGTTCTAAAACATCTCCTTAAACAAATATAGATGTCTACCACTTTGAACCTTCAATATAAATCACACCCTCTTGATCATACTAACAACTGACACCTATTATAAATCTTTTTACATATGTTATATTTTAAGTTTAGAAATAGGTTTGTTATTAAGACATATCATATATTAATTATAGTTGGATTTTGAGAATTAAGAAAACCTATTATATAATAAACCAAATTATGATTTTCCCCCAACAACCAACATATATTTTTACACGTGAAACTTTGTAATAGAAAAAAAAGTGAACGCCCTAAGGGATTTATTTTTTCGAATTGTCATAATATGTTATTGACGTTTAGTTTTTATCAACCAAAGATTAAATTGTGTAAAAAGACAACATTAAATGGCAAGGTTATGAACCAAGGTAACATGCATGTTAGTTTTACCAATGATTTCCTTAAATGTTTGTGTAAGAGTAACAAAGTAATTTTCAACTACATTCAAATCCTTATTATGTTTCTGATTGTAATTTCTTTTCAAGTATCAAATTATCTCTTTTTTAGTGGAAGCTAATCATTATCCAACTCAACAATGGATACCCCTTATCTCAAAGGGGATATGGGGGCCTATTTCCTTGGCATGGAATTCCTCAAGTGGATAAAATAAAAATTTTATATTGCATTTTTTTTTGTAAAATGCGGACCTTTTAAAGTCCTTTAATCATTCACAAAATTGGGAAGTTTTATAAATACATCTATAAATTGCTTGTTTGAGTATATTATCGTTTGTAAAACAAGCTTGTGACATCATGTGTTGTGATAACCTATAGTAGTAGTCTTTTGCATATGCACTAAAAAGTTTAACAATATTCAAAAAATGTGTAACATTAATTGTTCCTTGTTTGCTTGGTAATCCACACCAACGTTTGAAGTTTATCAACACAATGTTCATCCAATTTCTAGTGGACTAGATGATAAGGCCTTCGAGGACTATGTTTATTACGTGAATGAACTCCTAAAGCACCAATCCAAATGTGAAACAACCAATTGCAAACATTGCCAAACAAATGAACATTACTCACCTCTTGTGCAAGCTCATAAACTGCAAAAGCACATTGAACTTCTCAAGGACTATTACCTTATACTTTGTATCATGGGTTTCCCCCATATGTGGTTGGACTTGGATTGAACGTCAAAGAGAATTCATTTCAACATTTGGTATCCAATGTTTGTCATTATAAATCATCATCAAAAAAACATAAAAATCACATTGTGGTCCTTGGCTTGACCCAATGGCCAAGGTGAGAAGCAAAGTTGCACATCATGAATCATGAATCGAGAGAAATCTCCATAATTTATAGCAACATATTCCTATTCATTGAACTATTTTCAATCAAGTGAACCAATTTTTTAACATGGGTAACAACATGTTTGTAAGTGTTGCTTTTGAAAACCAATTTATCAATATTAGAAGAACTCTTATTTAAAGAGCTATTCACCATCCCATAATTCCCAAGTGTTATGGATTATTATTGAAGATCACATTACAACAAAATTAAAACAAGAATTCACTCCAAGAAACACAAGATATTATAAAAAAAAAGAAATTACCATGAAAATATTCTCTACATCATTTGCATTGCTACAAACTACCAACTGCAAAACTAAAAATTGCTAAATACAAATTATTATTATTATTATTATTGATTACTATGCAAAACAATATATTGCTACAAAAATATTAATAGAAGGAGATTAGAGGGCATAATGTTTGTGATACTACAAACTACCAATTGCAAAACTACAATGAAATGTTACAAATTGTTGAATGTGTAATTAGTTACAAATTCATCATTATGAAAGAAACATTGCGATTCACGCTAGTTAGACACTAGTTAGATGACACAACTACATGGCAATATAAAAATACATAACACCAAAATTAAGTTTAATCAGGAGGAGGGATTGAAATGACATAACAAGAATGTTAAATCTCTAACACCATAATCAAACATAGCTTTTCATTTAACAACTTACGAAAAACCTTTTTGTTTTTTTTGGCTAGTTATATATAGCCAAAAAAAAGAATTTGAAAATAAAAAGTGGTAGAATCAAGTGTTTTTTGAGATTTTCAAAAGCTAAAAATTCAACCAATCTTTTTTTTTTGTAAATCGAAAAAATAAAATATACAAGGTTCAAATAGGTAGCCAAAAATATAGAAAGGACAATAAATTTCTATTATTTTCATATTTAGCTTATAGCCAAGATTGATTAAAACCTTCCTATGATTGATTGCCATTTTGACTTAAGTGGATACTATCACAAAATTGACCCTTAAAAATAATAAATAAATAATAATTAATTAATTAAAATTATTAAGAAAAAACTTTGGTTCAAATTACAAATTGTGAATGGGTTAGTGATAAGTATGGAACCCATGAACGTCGGTGTGAAAGAAAGGAAAAAAATAATGATCACGTTACTGCTAGTTAGTAGGTACTAGGTACGTGGGCTGGGTGGGTGGGGGGGTGTGTAGGTACCTGCACCTTTTACTTACTGGTCCTGGTGCATTTGGTCATCACGCGGTTTCGGGATCCGACGGCCATGGCGCTCGCACGCGCTGTTTCCTGCTATGGACCACGACCACGACGCAGTCCGTGCGGGCCCGCTCGATCGCGCGCGCGCACCAGTCTCTCCTCTTGCGTGCGAAAGACCTCCCGCACGGCGTACCAACAATCGGTAATAGGCGAGCAGCCCGGTTTTAAGAGGAGAGAAAGAAGAAGCGAGAGAGGACGAGGACCAGGGCCAGGACGGCAACAACAAGGAGACGCCATCCTTGTGCGGATTCGGCGATTTGGAGATTTGTGGAGCTTGTAGAAGAAGAAGAAGAAGAAGAAGAAGAGTAGGAGAAAACAGGACAGCAAGAACAAGAAGAAGCGGAAAAAGGGAGAAGGGAGAAGACGGTGAAGAAGACGGTGAAGAAGGCGGAGAATCAACGGCACCTGCCTGTGGATCCCGACGAACGAGAGGAGATTTGGCTCCATAGTTTGTGGGGGCGTTGTTTCTTTTTTTTTATCGAGGAGAGCTTCTTTCGGCGGAGGGAGGAAAACTTGGAGCGGCTGTCTGTCTGTCTGTCGTTATAGCGCCTGTTTTTATGGCTTCCAAAAGGATTCTCAAGGAGTTGAAAGATCTGCAAAGGGATCCACCTACATCATGCAGTGCCGGTGAGGAGGCCATGTTTTTTTCTTCATTTCTTCTTCTTCTTTTGACCGTTTTTTCTTTCTCTTAACAACAGCGAGCGCGCCACGCTCTGTGCATCGCTTCTTTGCTATCCATTCATGCCGTTTGCTATGTGGCTTCTTCTTTGGTATGCCGTTTTGATGGTTCTCAATGATTTGGTGATGATGCTCAAGGTTACATCTGATGATGCTCTAGACTGGAAAAGTTATTTGCTATTTATTATCATCAAGAGCAGGGCCGTGAGTTCTTCCACACATAGTATTATCCTCCTCTTCCTCTTCTTTCTTTCTTTCTTTCTTTGCTTGTACATGCTGTGTGTTGAGTGCTTGCAAACATCATGTCCGAATTTTCTTCCTGTTGCTATTCATGGTGAAGGTGCGGAAGCTCTCGACACCTTCCTTGTGAGTAACAACTCTCATAAGGTTATGACTGCCACTCATTGCTGTGTTACCTTCCTGCCCTCCCTCCTGTTGTTGTTGAGGAGATTTCTCTCCCAATTTCTCATGAATATTCTATGTGCAGGAGGCCTCAACCACTACCCTTTTCTGTATGCCTCTCTATGTCTATGCCTTTGCCTTACATGCTTGCTTTTACAGGGACAAGCAAAAATCAAAATGAAGCTTGTTGAAGCTTGAATGAGGGTACTGTTGACGCTTGTTACATTAGCTGGGTCTCTTGAGTTCTAGCCAATATCATGACAAGAGTCTCTTTGTTGCACTTCCAGAAATGAAACAGAAACTCAGGACACAGTATTTTGGCTTATTTTTGTGTACTTATCTACACCTGTCATCATCAGAAAGTTGATGAAGTGTATGGGTAGTCATGGCAGCTCATCACTGCTGTTTGTTTGTGATGTTTGTGATGAGGGTGATGGTCTGGCACTTTGTGAGGGGCCAACTTTTCTAATGTTTTGACTGGATTCATTGTTGTGTTACCTTCAAATTGTTGTTGTGGAGATTTTTCTGCATTTTCATAGATATCTTTTCAAGTGTGCAACATGAGTCTTCAGCCAAGCTTTTGTGCAGGATACTTACATAAGGCTAATTCTGCCCTCATGATGCTCTTGCTATACCAAATTGATCGCCATGTTAAATTGCATTTGCAATTGCTGTTTTTGAATTTCTTCTTCAATGCAAATATGATGTGATGATTCACCTCGACACAGGTAGTATGCAGATGGTGTAACTTGTATTACTTCATCTCTGTGAACATGTGCAGAGTGATCTTAAAAAGTGCCTCGTGTGTGATGCAAATGGGTCACATGGAAGGGGAGTTGCAGTTTAATGAGGAAGGAACCAAATGGATCACATTTGATCAACCCTGGCTCAGGATCCTTTTTGTGTTATGTGAGTGTTTTCAGTGCTGAATTCACTTTCTTGTATTTGTTTGGTGTGTGTAACAGGACCTGTGGCAGAGGACATGTTTCATTGGCAGGCTACAATTATCGGTCCTCCTGATAGCCCATATGCTGGAGGTGTATTTTTGGTTACAATTCACTTCCCCCCTGACTACCCTTTTAAGCCCCCTAAGGTGCGTCCTTTAGTTCTGGAAGGATTATTATTTTTTCCAAGAGTGGATTCTGGCAAATCCAAACATCTTGTGAGGTCCAGCTGGTTAGCATATCTTATAGTACTGTATATGAAATGTGCAAATTTGAAGTCATTTTCTTTTGGGATGTGTCTTATTTGCAGCAAACCTCTTGTGTAGGTGAAATTTACAGCAGCCATGATTTTATTTTTCTTTATGGTAGTTTGCATGGTGAAGGTAACGTATGCAAAGAAAAACCACTATGCCAGATTTTTAAATTATCTATGTTCAGGCTGCAGATAGCAGTGTGTGGAAGAATTGGGTGAGATCGCGCATGTCTTGCTGGCTTGGTTCAGTTGAGAAAAGACCCTATATTTAATGGAGAAGTCTTTGTTTTTGCCTCCAAACTGTGCAGGTTGCATTTAGAACAAAGGTGTTTCATCCCAACATCAATAGCAATGGGAGTATTTGCTTGGACATTCTCAAGGAACAATGGAGTCCTGCACTGACCATTTCCAAGGTTTGTCTGTCTGCACCCTCATGCTTGTTCCAAAGGATGTTTCCCATTATCATTACCATTCAGTTCCATAATGAAGTGCAAATGGCAATAGCCAGTTTGGGTGCATTGGAGATATGCCCATAACAAGGAGTTCATGCCCTACCACTGAGAGAGCCTTGTTCTTCCCTCTTCATTCAGAGGGTCAAAGTCTTGGTAGTTATCTCACAGGAAGCGAAGGGTATTATTACAATGAATGAGGAACCCGAATTGCAGACCTCCTTACTAATTCAAGTACTCATGTTTGATCCTTTGGATTTCACTGTAGTGTTGATTGAGTTATTAAAAGTCACTGTTTTGTAACCTGATATCAAAATCACTATTCACAGATGCTAGCAATGTGGCAGTAATTTTGTTTCACAGACTGGTTCAGCACTAATCCTGCCTTTTGTGAAAATGTGGAAAGTAACAAAGAGTGGTTGTGGGTGGCGGCAGGTCTTGCTATCAATATGCTCACTTTTGACTGATCCCAACCCAGATGACCCACTTGTGCCAGAAATTGCTCACATGTACAAGAGTGACAGGGCCAAATATGAAGCCACATCTCGGAATTGGACACAGAAATATGCCATGGGGTGAGACTACTCTGGGCCAGCACTCTTTGTGGCATGTGGCTGACAAATTATGGATCACCTTGGAAGTGGTTATATAGCCTGATAGGGCATCACAACATATTCTTTAACTTTTAAGATGTATGGTTAGGGTTACCTCTTATTGAGACAGATGAAGGTGGAAGTTGTGCTTTAAGGACCATTTCCCTCTTCTCTGAATAGCTACGGTTTGTACATTCTCACATATTTTATGGGTATTAGAAGTCAGAATTTTCTTTGCATTGTGCAATGCTTCAGGGTTGGGGAATGCCAACGGGAAAAGCATTTCACTGCCGCTCATAAACCTCTCAGAATTCACAAATTCTGTAGACAGACGTCTTCTTTTCTGGTTTGTAACAAATAGGTGGGTTTTTAATTGCCCACTTGCTCTGAGTGCTCGCCACTACTCTATTGTACAATGTCGTAAGCCCCACAGATTGAACCATTTCTATGTTTTTCTTGGACTTACAAGGAAGAGTTTGTCACCTGTCTTGGCTTTCTTAATTGTGAGTATGGAGATTTCTCTGTAGTATGGCCCAGTGCTTTGACGATCTGATGTTCTTTTCTTCCACCAAAACTTGCAATGCCACAATGGTCCCTCTTATATTGTGAAGAATGTTCAGCAGGTGTAATTATTCATGTTCTATGTAAGATTATCACGTGATGCATTAAAAAAATAATAATAATAATTTAATTATTTGATCCCATATTGCTAATGCAATGTGATACAGAATATTGATACACCCACACACACACCCACACACACACAATGTACTAGAGGTATCTATTATACAAAGTGAAGTTGTCAAGCTACATCACAGTTGAATTGCTTTGTAATATGGGTTGCTGAAGAGAATCTAACAAGGCATGCGGTATTGAATTGCAACTTTCTAGTTTGTTTACAAGAATGGAGTAATGTAGAAGAAAAAGCCTTGTACATGTTCTGTTGGAGGCACTCTTAAATCATCAATGGGGGGTCTAGTAACTAGAAGTTGATCGATTACCACCAAGTTCACATAATTCGCTCATTTTCTTTGAGGTTTGTTGTGTCTCTAAAATGAAAGATTAATAAGTTATATAAATCGATCATAAGTAGTGTCATGCATAAGTAATAATTTAAGTATATATTTAGATTCAATATGTCAATTGGATAATAAACAGTAAGAAGCTTTCTAGTGGAAAAACCAAGCTACAATACAAATTATTAAACCATCATAAATCAAACCAGTGGGTCAAACTACCTAGTAATTTTGGATGTCCAATTTCTATTGGTACCACCTATGGGTAAAGATCTTTATTACCCATATAGCAATAGCAATGACAAACTAACTAAGAGCATCTCCAGCGGTGCTCAGTATGTGATCTTGTACAGTAACAATGGATGAAGAAAAGTCAATATATATTGGTGTTAGGCTCAGAAAATTGTTGTGGCTCAGTGTAATTGCACAGTTTGCAGTGGCTGATAAAAGGCGCAGCAACACTGTGCACATGCAGAAAAGAGTGTAATCTATCTATGAAGGAAGGTAGTTTGCTTTGTTTTGTTTTGTAGTTATGAGATCCACCAAACTGGGATGCTTCAGATTGTGTTCTTGGTGTCTTTGGAAAGTTCCTCGATGAGGAGGGGTGCATGGGCTTGGTTCCATGACGTTTGGACTTGCGGTGCAAAAGTTCTTGAATATGGAATGATTTCTTCACTGAAAATTAGATTAAATCGCAGCTGAAAATTTCGGAGGAATGGGAATGTGCCTTTGGTGTTGTTGGAAAGATCTTGATGAGCAGGATTTAATGGAATTTATTTGGTAAGATTTGGATTCAGAATGTGGGAGATATTTTGTTTTTAAAATGATTTCTGCTGCTGAAAATTCACATAAATTCCAAAAAACCAGGTTTTGGAAGGAAAAATCAGTTGAGAACGTGGTAACACTTGGGCCAACGGATCTGGCCACACTAGTGAATATGATCTTACTACTGCTCATTGTTTCTGATTGGCCAATCATAATGATTAGTCCAGATGGTTTGCTATTAATAGGCCCCAACCTATTTGCTGTCCCAGTTTCAGTTTTTTGAGTGGGGTTGCTAAAAAGTAAATAACTAAACTTGGAGGTGAAAAATGGTTTTTGAGGGTCACATACTGAAGCACAGCTGGCGATGCTCTAAGAATTACCTACCACTATGGAGGAGCACCACCAAATGGAATGAAACTGAAGTCTAATAGACTTGACCACAGACTTGAACCTCACTAGGTCATGGTGCCACTCTTGGCCACTTATGTGATAACGTAATTTGCAAAGGGAGTTCATCATCGAATGATTGAATATTCCAACTAAGGACTCAACTCTAAAAGTCACAATAACGTTTGTCAACTCACTTCTATTTCACAAAACTGTCACATAGCCAACCTATAACATGACTACGAGGGTAAATGTGGTCAAGCAACCACAAGCAATAACTTAAGTAACTTCAATTTCCAATTTTGAAGAACCAATATAAGGGTTTTTCTTTTCAAAAGGTCAAGTAAATATGCGCCTCATAGCATTAATTTTTTGTTGGGTCAATAAAGTCAAGTTTTCCAAAAAAAAAGTCCTTTAACATTTCAATATTTATCCAAGGGGCAAGAATTGAAAAAAAAGGAAGAAAAAAAAAAACCCATATGTGGAATATAATCCCAATCTGGGCAAGGGTAGGCTGTTTGCTACAAAGACAAAGAACATCCGAAAACCAAGAATTCCAGGAATGCATAGGGCCTTGTTCATTAGGACGTCAAAAGATGAAAGAATTAGGGGAATGCATGGATGGGGCTTGTCCCTTCTTTGATCGACGACTTCTTTATCAAGGTGTTATAAGCTTTGGTTCAAAGACTTAGTTTGATGCAATCAACCACACGCCTGTCCTGACCCTTCATAGTGTTGTACATGATGAGCAAAAATTGCATATAAAATTGTGTGCTATGATGTTTGTGTTTTTGTATTAATTTTCATCTGAATGCAGCCGCACAATCGACTTAACTTAATATTAATAATAAAACCTAACCTGGCGGTAGAAGCTTCTAAAAGGATTTGATTTGCTGATGATTATGTACCACAGAAACTGGAACCTGGGGCCACTGGGATGCTTATGCTTCCAAGCAGTTGCAATAGGGTAGGCACTGGGAAGTACCAGTTGGTTCAGAATTTTTCTTTTCTGTAGTTGGTTGTTGTTGGGTCATGGAATATTGAACCAGAAGCCTACTTACATTTTGGCAGCCTTCAAGGAGCTTGATTGTAAAGGGGAACACAACAAACAGTCTCTCCTCAAGTAAGGGAATGTCCAATGTAAGTAAGTAGATCACTCGGGACCAAGACCAACCCACTCACAAATGGAGCTTTGATGTTTTGGTTGGCACTAAATAAGTCTTTGGAACAAAGTTCTCTTTAGGCTCAAAACCAACCATAACCTTCCCCCCCCCCCCTC
>Ga0209611_10000584_pt1 | contig 55993 bp, 41 predicted proteins | sample S1TSphgellanicum_3_FD_187693 | JGI IMG/M metagenome (GOLD analysis project Ga0209611, IMG submission 187693) | Host-associated microbial communities from peat moss isolated from Minnesota, USA - S1T2_Fc - Sphagnum magellanicum MG (SPAdes) (version 2) | ecosystem: Host-associated > Plants > Peat...
TTGGGAAAAAAAAAAACAGCAAAAAAAAAAACCCCAAAGACAAGGTTAGCACCAAAAAGGTCAACAAAGGTCAACGCATTCAACCACTAGTTGAGAAATCCCACCCCATCCAGTGGACAGAATTCCCAACTGGTGCGTTGGTGGGTGCTCGTTCATGCTGGCCCAGAGTTCAGACCTTGACGCGTGCAGTAGTTTGTGGAAGGAAATCTGTCGAGCTGATCTGTGGTAGTTCTTCTGGTGGTAATACGCACGGGATTTGGAGACCTGGAGGTTACGTTACGTCTTCTTCTTCCAGCCCAGAGTCAGCGAAGAAACTGAAGGATCAGTGCCAGCAGACACATACCTGGACAACGTACAAATTTCCGGCAGAAAATGCGAAAGAGGAATGCCAAGGCCGGGGAGAAAGTGATGACACTCCCACAGATGTACTCACTGCAAAAGGGGCAGTGATGGAGGGAGCACGAGCCATGATGCGGTCTGTGAAACTTTTAGGAGATAGAGGCATACCAGAGTGCTTGTTCATCCAGTTCTTTGAATGTCAAGTTGATAGACTTGTGTCTAGAATCTTTCTCTATCATCTACTTGAACATCTTGGTGTAAACTAAGCTTGAGCTGCAGGACTGGCAGCTGAACGCAGCTGCTCTTTGTACTGCTGTCTAAAACATAGAATTGTAGGTGACGAGGGTACCGGCAATGGATAGAAGCCCAATTACAAGGGTGGGCAACATGGTGAGATTCAGAAGCTTGCTTTCGCCAAAGTAACCGGTGAGAGTGATGGTTCCATCAGCAACCACACGAGCTACTGTGCCGGCTTCGGTGGAAAGGAGACCTCCATTGTACGTCCCTCGAGCCAACCTTGACGACATCACTTTTGAGAGCAGCGACAAGTTCACCCCTGTGACAAGCAAAGAAAGTCCTCTGTCAATCTGAGTCTCCACTCACGTTTCACCTGATCTCCAGAATCTTTCCTTCGTCTCTTGAACACACTGTTTGTAGAAACCTAGGTAATTTGGGAAGGAATGATTCAACAATTAAGAGCAGATGCGGAGCATGATGCTAAGATAATGTCTGTAACAGAGAAATCACTCCAAAATCCATTCCATCACTTTCACATTAAAAAACTCTTGTAAGTTCTACCTAAGTTTACAACATTGGTGCACATGCTACTTGGTTGACTTTGCAATTGAACAGAATTTCTAACCAGGAAGGAAACAGAGAACTCACCTTCAAGAACCTCCGCAGAAACGAACATGAGGAGGGCACCACTTATGTATTGGGTGACAGAGTAAGGCATCAGGCCATAGTCAAAGCTCACAAGGACTCCTAGGCATGTCAGGATCTCAGCAGCTATTAGCAATTGCCTGCCAAAACATCACATTCACTTTGGTAAAGATTCATCATCACCATGGTGAAATGCTTAGGTTACCATCTAACTCCTTTGATGATCTTCCAGTGGGAGATGGACAGAAGCAATACACCCTGCAGCGTGTGGATTGCAGTTCAGACAACATTAATATTCAGATGTGGAGCAAATAGAGGAGTACCAGGCTATTCTCTTGCAAGAATGGCAAAGGTGCACTGTACATCATAAACCATGTTCTGTATTCTAAATGCTCTCTTTAAGTGAACTTTCAGAATGTTCTCTAGATTCACATTACAGAGAAGATCTTACCTGTCCTGAAAGATGTTGCTGGCGTAGCTTCCAATCACCCAATTTACAGGCAAAACAGTGAGCCCTAAGAGGGCTAGAAACAGGGCTACTGAATGGATGCTCCATTGAAAATAGTGTGCCGTCACAACACTAGATTCTGACACCAGAATTTCCATGGCAAACTTCAGCATGAAGTAAATAAAAAGTTGAACCTGCATTTCTCGTTGAACAAGAATTATTTGCAAGTCAGAATGCAATGTTTCATAGAATTGCAGGTGGGAAGACTTTTCAAAGGATGAAAGGTTTTGAAACGCGCTCTTATCTTAACTGACAGTGTGAGTAATCCATAAGCCTCAGAATGTTTCATAGAATTGCAGGTGGGAAGACTTTTCCAATGATGAAAGATTTTCAAATGTACTCTTACCTTAACTGATGGTGTGAGTAATCCATAAGCCTCAGAAATGGAAGTAGCAGCTTGATGTTGCTCCTGATCTGACAGACTGTCTTCTCTGTCCAAGCTATCTGCAGCAGAAAAAAAAATTTAGTTGAATAAGTGCAAAGTGGGAAATGACAGAGGAATGCTGTTCCAGCTCATGGTGTTGCATCGTCCTATCTTTGTGCTTAGTGTGTATGTCAACTGCAACTAAAAGAGTTGATAACTATGGCCACTACTGACCCAGAAGATACCGGTCAACATTGCTCAACTTACAATTTCCATGTTATCTAACAGCAGACTTTTTCTGTATGAAGGAACTTCATTAATCTTGTAGGTTCTCAATCTACTGATTAGCCCCTTCTCTTGAGACAGTGCAGACCCAGTCTGTAATGAGGAAGAGGTGGCAGAAACCTCAACATAAATCCTTTCATTGCACCTTCAAGAGTTCAACAAGACAATCTCACCAGCAATGTTTGCATCCATGACAGAGGACCTTGAGGATTTTGAAAGGAATGGTTCCAAAATGCCCTCCTCCTCTTGATGCTCTTTAAGATCATTGTCAGCATTATCTGTCAGCAAGTCATGTAAACATATGGTTATTATTCAGATGCAGAGCAGGCCACTGCTTAAGCTGCCAGTATGATATTTCAATGTTCAACACAATTGCCTGCAGGAGGAGACAAACAAGGAAAAGCAAACCATGAGCCACTTCAAGACAAACAATGGAATGATGAAATTGAGAGAACAGCAACAATGCCAGAGCAACAAACATAGCCCTAAGCAACAGATGTCTTCACAGTTGGCCAAAGGTTTGAACCATTCATTCCCACCTCTATTTATGTCAGAGCTGTGTGAACTAGGGGTGATCGGGTCATGATGAGAAGGCTCCTTGAAGCCAAGCCAGAGCCAGACAAGAAAGAGAAACCAACCCCCTGCCATTATCCATCCTGGTAAAGTATTGGCATTGAGAGTAATCCCAAATTGGGAAGTGTGGACTTCAAGTAACCCTGCAAGAGCAGGCCCTGTAGCCATTCCCAGGGCACTTGCACTTACAAAAGCAGCTGATGCTTGAAGTGTGAATTTTGCAGGCACACAATCACTAATGTATCGTCTGTTGACTGCTCTTGCTGAACCAAACCTGCAATTGTTAGCAAAAGCAAATCCTTCATAAAAGACATCAAATCCAACATTGCAAAATGGCGACATTGTCACATACAGGAAAGCAAGAACTGCAAAGATATGTGTGAATTAAGTCAGGGAGACCATCCATACATACCCACAAAGCAACCGTCCAAGGAGAAGAATACTGATTGAGTTGAAGTCATATGCTATTGCATAGAACACATTGCCAATGCAGAGGATTACTGCACTGAATATGAGAGGTCCAAGGTAGGATCTGTTGGACCAAGCACTCAAGTAGACTGATGACACTAGCTGAGCCACAGCCATAGCGCCAATAACAGCCCCACACATGGTGGGTGCTGCCCCTAAGCTTGTGGCATACTTGTCAGCTGTGGGCACCACAATGTATGTGTTCACCTGTCAACAAAGAGTTCACAAACGAGCATGGGTGTTCTAGATAAGCAATTTCTGGGCAAGAACTAGGTAGAAAGAACTTGATTATAAATATATCTTACCTTTTGTGTGAAATTGAAGAAATGAAATGGATGTCAGTACTAACTCACACACAGGAGCAGGATACTAGAAGGCTAGGAACTCACCATGTAGAAGAACGTATTTAGAAGGTTGAGAAATAGTGACATAAAATGGTATTGGTCTGCTTCTATCTCGGCTTCAGATAGTTGAGGTAGATCATCCCTCTCATTCAAGGCTTGATTGCCCAGAAAGCGGAGGAAGTTGGTTGAATTTGTGAGCCTGTCCTCTGCCTTTCTGATTGATTCAATAAGCGGATCCTGCCAAATTCTAAGACTCGGTGAGGATGACCTAGTTTTACAGACTATTTCCTAATTACTCTAATTTGTGTAAGGAATTCTTTAGGTACATTCGTGAAATTGGTGGGTTTTTTCAACTAGTGACTTAAATTTTCTTATGCTTGATGTAACAAGCCTGGGGCCTGATTTGAGGAATGAAACAAAATTTATCAAATGAAAAGCTACTTTGATGTGGGGAAAATCAGCTTACATTAAAGTCTAACCTTGAACTTTGTTCGTATACAGAAGTGACAATGTGCTCCTCATGATTCTGAAGCTCAGCAAGATTATGTGATAGAGTTCCAACCATTGCTCCAATGCCCTGCGATAACCACCACAGGCAGCCTTGAGCAAGATTTGCAGATATGCAGTTTCCACATACTCAGGAGATGCAACATCTGAATCTCATATATCAAAGATGACGATATTGCAGGCTCCCTTGATTCTTGTGTGTTCTGCCTTATGACCTGCCCTCAAGAGACCTGACCAGATGGGACTTTGTTATGGATTTATGAATAGTGGCAGGTAAGTCAAATTTTGCTGTATTAGATACTGATTTTGTGCACTAAAGTGTTGTTGGTAGCCAACATAGAAAGAAAGCCAAGATTCAAATGACCTCAGTTTCAATTGATCCTCTCTTCCATTGAAAAACACAATTCCAAATGGGAAAGAGATTTTACTGGAACTTCATAAGGAGATCTAACAGTAGCAAGGACAGATATGGAAAACTAACCACATGGCGGAAGATGTGTTGAAGCTGAGAGTATGGATGGTTAGAGCGTGAGGCCACATATTCGTCAGTCAGGCGGTAACCGACATGTTTGTCAAACTTTTTCAGGATTTTTCTGAGTCCTGTTGCATTCATATCAACAAACTGGAGAAGTTTGAGCAAATCTTTACCCACTGACTCATAAGCCTGTTGAAGTGCAGCTGTTTGAGTAGCCCCAATGCCTTGTTCTGAATCTTCTGCAGCCTCACGAACATCTGCCAACTGAGAGAGACGAGAAGCCAGTTGGCCTTGTTGCATCAGCAGAAACAGTACAATCTTCTCAACCTGGTAGAAAAAAGAAATTGTGGAGAATAAGTTAGATTTGTCAGGGTGCAGCACAATGTGTAACAGAACCAAAATCAAATCAGATTTCAGTTTGCAAATACTCCATCTTATGGTTGTGCTTTTGAACAGACATTTTTAATTTGGACTAGGTAAACCTCAAATGATGCAAAAGAAGCATAGCATTCCTTCTCGTATGTAGTTTGTGCTTCCAGTTCACAAACCATTGTAACATTGGGGCAGTTTAATGAGAAATTTTTGTAGTGTACTGAGAATAAAAACAAACCTGATGGTCGAGCATTACTGAGAATTCTCTTAGAACTTGCTTGCGGTTTCCTCTTCGATCACTTTGCACGTGGCTAGCAAATTCTTTCACTTTCTCCTTCATCATCTTGTAAGAAATGTAGTACCTGCCGAGACAGGTACACGTTCCACATTAAATGAGGCTCAAGGCAGAAAGCCCTAACTGCACCACTACTGAAAATGTGATCATGAAGATTTCGAGCTCAACTTCTCATGGATCCTTGGCAGGTTGATTCATAAAGTCCGTTGTTATGTGTTTTTTCGACATGCTGTTTTGTTATTTCTCGTCAGTCTGCAATGCTCTGGGATACAGCATTCTATTTAGCATGGCTTTGGAGCTGACTTGAGGTTGATATACTCCAATTGTTCAGAACTTTTGAAAACTAGTCTTGATCAATATCACAACAACAGGCCAATGATAAGACAAAAAGTTTCCTAACAAAAAGGATTCAAATTCAAGGATGCTACTAAGACTTACTCCTCCCATCCATGAATCTGTCGCTGCCTCAGCTTCTTTCCAAACCCCACCATGATCGCTGGAGATACTGAATTAGCATAACCAGAAAATATTCCATCGATGCCGGTCATCAGCACAAACGGACGATCGTGTTAGGAGGATGCGCATGCATGTTTTGGAGCTTTCAGACGGAGTATGCAAACAAATCTTAGCCATGAAACATCACCGCACATGCAAGATGTTATACATATGAGACTTTAGGTGCAGAAGCACACCAAGGCGTGTATGGATTTGAATATCTTGAGAGACATCAAGTGGAGTTCTTAGCGTACCTGAATACTTAGTCGCTTGCTTTTTCCTTCACGTCGAAATCGCTGCGTTCCAAGCAGTCGACAATCCTCTTCTTCGGCAAGATTCTGTGCTGAAGTGATTCGGCTTTAGGCTGCAAGGTTTAGAATGACATTTCAATCACATCTTGCGGATGCCACCACAGATGTTGATTTCCTATCCGAGTCTTCCTGACAGTAAATTGCACAAGTAAATGGAGCCGTCGGCACTTTGCGTGGAAACAGTCGGTACTAAATCGCAAATTACTTACCTAGGAGAAATCTTCAGATGCTGGCATTATCGGTAACAGTCATATGCTCGTGAAAGCTCAGCAGGCGAGTCACAGATCTTCAAGCAGGAGAATGCACGAAGAGTATCAGACTACATAATCTGGAAGAAATTTAGCCATTAAGATGAATTTCACAAATGTTCAAAAGGTGGACGCAACCAGAAGTCAGCATATGGGGAAATACGTACCTCCACAGAGTTAATAATATGATTCCACTGTTCAGAGGTAGAAATAGGAGAACCAGACTTATAACAAAAAGCTTGACGAAGAAAAGCGTAACATGATCCTTAGAAGTTCAGCAATTATTAGAAACCTTGATCAATAGAAAAAAAACGCCAAACCTTCAATCGAAAGCGATGAATCGAATCCCGGACTCTGAATTCTCATGCGCGGAAAGTCAATATTTTACAACAGAAGAACAGGACACGCTCGAGGGACGAAGATCAAGAAGTCTAGCCGAGACCCCCCGGCTTCTGTTATATGAATCAGCTACATAATACACAAAAAAAACATCACCGGATCATTCAAAAAATCATCATCTAAATGAGAGAGAGTAATCCAGGACTCCAAGACCATCTTCCTGTCTGTGGATCTTCCACCAACGTCAATAAAATCCTTTGGAGCTCCTACGAATCGAAACACAGAGCGCACACAAATGCACACAAAAGGCCCCAAAGTCTCTCTTCTTCCCCTGGAGCCAGAAGCGGGTTCACCCGTTGTAAAAACGGGTCACCGGGGATGTAACGTACGAATTCGCCCTATAAATGTAGTCCAAGGAGCAAAATCCTGAAATACGTGTATTTTTCTGGAAGGCTGCAATTAAGACAAAATCTCGATAAAGGACTAATTAAGAAAAACCAAAACCAGAATTAAAGTAAAACATTCCTGACTTATTGATGAACTCCTATTGGTCACTGGATCCTAATTTATATTTTCATTAAATTTTGTAGCTAAGGATATATCAGCTATAAAAAGGAACCAAAAAAGTAAAATAACAAGTTGAAATGGGCACATACACAATTACAAAAAGATATAGTGCATTGCCAATACATCACGTGGCAAGATGTGATTTGTGTAGAATATTCAGTGTTCACACATTGTTGACACGTAGTGGTCCTTCTTTTGCTTGCTTACATGTTCACAAAACATTTGCACGGCTCTTGTGAAATTTTCATCCAAGTAGGTTCTCAATCCTTAAACTTTGAATCAACTTTATTGCACTTTACAACTTTTTGTATGATGGTAAGATCACCACAACCTACGAATATTTTTCTTCTGCTTTGCTTAAACACTATTCCAAACATTGTATAAGATTAATATGCAAACGTAAAGCACTGCCTGGATTTATCCTTTGTATTTTCAGCTCCCTTACTTGCCTAAAGAAACCTGTTTTCAGTAAGGGGGACCTTCTGCTATGGAAGGTACTAGCCAGGCTGTACTGGGATCTTCTAACCAGCGGAAAGTACCAGCCAGCCTGTCACTATTTCTAAAAAGTGAAAAAATCCCAGCTCTCCTAAGCACAGGCGCTTTTGAGATTTTCAACCTGTTCCCTCGGCCTACTGGCCTCGGGCACAGATCTCATGGAGGGGCCTGTACTCAGGCCCTTTTCCTATACAAATGAACCAAAAAAATCCAAAGAAGAGAGTAACCATGGCTAGAAAAGTACCTAAACCCTAAAATTTACTTGGGCTCTATACTAGGGAGTTCTCAAAGTGAATATTTGAAAATGACTATTATGCATAATAGATGAGTATTACCAAAAACATAATAAGTAAATTGAAGCAAGAACCGGCCAACATTGGTTGCAACCAGTGTTGTGCAGCTATATAGATTTACACATACCAGACTGGGGTATGAATATGGTCCGGGTATGTAATTAAAATGATCAAATTAGGTATAAATCTTGTATTAAAACCTAAAATGTGAGACTGAGTATAAATCTGATATAAATCTTTTTAAAAAAAAAGTTGATACCAGTGGATATCAACCTTGATCTTGGTATATTTTCACGACAATTGGAAAAACTCCAAACCTTAAACAATGCTCCACAATGAACCAACAAAGACAAACAAATCCAAACAATTTTGGTTAAATGGTCATTTATTTCATCTACACCCACCCACAATTTGGAATTAATGATGATAGTTGGGGGTCATGGCAGCAGCTCACAAACTGAGCAAGTAATTTTGGAAGCATGCATCACAATTGATTTTTAGCAAAAACTGCAAAGACTCTTTTCATGGGCAAGTAATTTTTGGAAGCACAGATCACAATTGATTTTTTGCAAAAACTGCAAAGACTCTTTTAAAGAGTGCAGAACCTATCTCAGTTCATTCAATTTTTCAGAGGAACTTAATGGTTTTCTTGAGCACTGTTTGATGTTATCATGTGAAACACACCTCCCAAAAGATCTTCAGTTTGAAGCTCCAATCTCCCTGGGGTACAACACTTTGCCGCCTCCACCCCTTTCTCATTACTCATTACCAAACCCTAAAGTGCCATACCCAACACCCAGGTGTGCATATAGATTGAAGCTCCTTGTATGAAACTCAATACTAGGACCTCGATGAAGCACGCCAAAAAATCTTAAATCCTAAGTATGAATCATAATATTATAGATGAGAACACCAGTCTGGTCTGTTATGGGCCGGGGTATAACATGTGAAGACCAGTAGGTATGTTATGAGCCTGGGTATTGGCAAGACCTTATATCAGACTGGTATGAGTTTTAATACCAGGGCTCATACCAGAGTTGATACCCTGGTCTACCCCTATATACCTGTGCACAACACTGGTTGCAACCAATGTTGTGCAATTCTTCCTTTTTAAGAGAATCTTTCATCTTGATTTTGATATTTAAATTTTTTTTGGAGGTTTTGCGGGTGGGGTTTGAGCCTGATTTTTTAAAATTTTAAATCTTTTGGTTTCATTTTTAGCACATTTTTTCAAATCTAAGAACTTCGGAGCCCAGTTCAGAAATCAAGTCAAGGTCCATATACACATTACACTCTCCAATGCTACAGATTTAATCAGTATAAAGTTTTATAGAAAATTTAAAAAAAGGTTTATCTAAATATGAAGTTAAATAAAATAAAATTAATACTTAATTTAAAGTTCAGCATATTTATCAAATTTTCAAAAAAAATCAACTTGCCTGCTTAAAGAACTACAAACCACATACTCTCACAACACCAGTTGGACCAGTGTTGTGCATGTAAGTGTCAATAGCTGTATATATGGCATGTAAATACAGTGTAAGTGTAAATACTAAAATTATTTGTAAAGTCACCCTGTCTTTGGGCCTCCGTCCACCCCAAACCCTTCATTCAGGGGTATCCATAAAGTAAGGAAATTTTGTTAACTTTGGGAACGAAGTGCTGAAAATCAACATTTAATGCACAAGGGTCAAGACTAATTATAGTAGCTTTACAAGTAGGAGCAGTAAAAATATATGCAGCAACAGTGGAGGCGCTAGCCTACGTAAAGAAAAAGAAAAGACAGAGTGAAACTCAGTTCACCACAAAAACTGAGGTCCCCCACCCCTAAAATGCTAATGCTTTTTATTTTTTTCAAACTCACCCTATTTATGATCAAACTCAGGGTTCCAGTGTTGTTTTCCTTACTTTATAGATAATTTTATTATATATCTTTAATGACGAGACTTTCTTGCAAAGTCATATGCATTAGTTGCAGGTGTATTTTTTGATGGTTTTTGTTTTGTTTTGTTTGTGATGGGTCATTTAGCTGGCTTATCCTCATAAACATTATGGAATGTCCCCTCCTCAAGTAAAAATCACATTTTTTACATTGTTATATGTTTACATTGTTTTATGTAGCCATGTAAAATCATATAGATATAAATAAAATTTTATTTACATTTTTTTTATCAAACCAAGTAAAATTATATAAAAATATATATATATTTTACACTTAACACTTGTACAGAGTGTAAATAAATTTCATTATAAGATTTACACTTACACAGAGTATAAGTCCCAAACCATTTACAAGCACAACACTGGTTGGAACCAGGACTGAAGATTATTTTCATGATCTAAAACCAAACATGGGTAATGTAGCACATTTATGTACATTGAAATGCATGAGAGAACATAGTTTACTCCACACATGGGTCATGAGTCCAGAACCAAAGACCTACATCCTATGAGTTGTGGTTATTGGTGATTTAGATTCTAACGATATGCTCTCTGATTAGTTTTAGGATTTTTTTTCCTGGACTTGTGAGTAGGCCTTACAATTGAATTAATGCCCTTCAAGGGCATTTAGTCCTTCTAGTAAAGGGCATAAGATTGCGAGACCCTTCACATTCAGAAAGTTCTTTTCCAATCCTTCAATATGAAGGGCACCTCTAATTGAAACTTCAAATAATTTTACTTATTAAAATCTGAAGATTAAAAGAAATAGAATGGTGTCAAGGGGATAGCAGCTTTCACAAGTGCTAGTTGGTTCTTCCTTTTCAGTTCGTAACCAAGGGGGCATGATCCTTATGAATTTTTTTCTGTCCCACATAAGGTATCCAATAATCACAATTTGAAAATTTGCGAGACATAGCTACTATCAATTGTCTTATTTAAATAATACTGTTACTGACCAATTTCCTTGGTTAATACTCACATGTTATACTTGAGGGTTGGTTTTGAAATACCCAACCTGACACCCAACTTGAGAATTACATAAGTATAATGTGAAAGTAGGTTTTTGTAAGTAAAACTTACCCCCTTTAAAAAAAAAAAATTCATTGTCAGAGAATTTTTCATAATTGTAAACTCACACTAGTCAAATTCAAACTAATAAGGGATCTCAAAGTGGAGCTAAAATTAAAAGAGATTTGTCAATAGCATAAATGTTTAAAAACTACGTTGCATTCAAATAACTTCAGGAGTCTGGATTATTTTCTTTCATGCCCATAAAGTAAATTAGGCAAACAAATGAATTTGCGGCCACCCATATTGTTGTACAGGCAGATTTTCTTTTCTCAGGTAGGTGGGGGGGGGGAATTGGTAGCAAATTCATTGAATTAAAATAAAAATATATTTTAGCTTGGAAATAAAATTGCAATTTATGTTATGTATTTCATTAAAAATAGGCCACGTAAGGCTAGATTAGGTTTCTAGGTACCTAGTCGAATTGGATAGACTCACAAGTCCGCAGATGTAAACATCCAACCTGAACACGTGTCATAGAAATGGTATCTGAATCTGTAACTTTGAAGAACCCCACCACGTGTCACCACTTTGTGGAACACTGAATATTCTACACCAATCGGACCCTGCCACGTGATGAATTTGGTAACGCACTATAACTTTTTGTGAATGAATATATGCCAGTTCTTTTTTCTTTCTTTTCTTTATACCCTAATATAGCCTATTCTTGTTAACACAAAAATGAAAATTAGGACCCAGTGACCAATAGGAATCCACCAAATAAGTCAGAAATGTTTTATTAATTTGGGTTTTTGGTTTTCTCAAGTAGGTAGTCCTTTTTTGGGATTTTGTGTTAATTGCTGCATTCGAGTAAAATACGTATCTTTTAACAATTTGCTCCTTGCCATACATTTAAACCGTGTATTTATACGTTACATCCCCGGTGACCCGATATTACAACGGGTGAACCCGCTTCTGGCTCCAGGGGCAGACGAGAGGCTCTGAGCTTTCTCTGCATCGTGTGCGCGAGAGTGTGCGCTCTGCGTTTGGAGTCGTAGGAGCTCCGAAGGATTTTATTGTCGTTGGTGGAAGATCCACAGAAAGGAAGATGATCTTGGAGTCAGGGATTACTCTCTCTCTGATTCAGATGATGATTTTCTGAATTCGGTAATTTTTCAAAAAGTGTACTAGTCTGATTCAGGTAACACTAGCCGGGGTCTCGGCTCTTCTTGATCTTCGTCCCTGGAGGTGTGTCCTGTTCTTCTCATGTAAAACGTTGATTTTTTGGCGCGTGAGGATTCAGAGTCCGGGATTTGATTCAACGATTTCGATTGAAGGTTTGGCGTTGTTTTCCTTTTGATCAAGGATTTTATTAATAATTGCTGAACTAAGGATCATGTCACGCTTTTCTTCGTCAAGGCTTTTGTTATAAGTCTGGTTATCCTATTTCTACCTCTGGACAGCAGTTTTTTGGAATCACATTGTCTGTTTGGAGGTACGTATTTTCCGTATGCTGACTTCTCGCTGCCTCCACGTTTTGAACATTTTGAAAATTTATGTTAGTGCCTAATTTCTTCCAGATTATGTAGTCTGATACTCTTCGTGCATTCTCCCAGTGCGTGAAGATCTGTAACTTGCCTGCTGAGTTTTCCTGAGCATACGACTGTTACCGATAATGCCAGCATCTGAAGAATTCTCCTAGGTACGTAACTTGTGGTTTCATGCCGACTGTTTCCACGCAAATTGCCGAGCGGTTCATTTTCTTGTGTAATTTGCTGTCAGGAAGACTCGATTAGGAAATCAACATCTGTGGTAGCATCGGCAAGATGTGATTGGAATGTCGTCCGAAACCTTGCAGCCTAAAACCGAATCACTTCAGCACACAATCTTGCCGAAGTCGAAGAGGATTGTCAACTGCTTGGAACGCAGCGATTTTCGACGTGAAGGAAAAAGCAAGCGACTAAGTATTCAGGTACGCTAAGAACTCCAATTGATGTCTCTCAAGATCTTCAAATCCATACACGCCTTGGTGTGCGTCTGCACCTAAAAGTCTAACATGTATAGCATCCTGCATGCGTGGTTCTGTTTCGAATTCACAGCTAAGATCTCACAAGGGGCTTATGAGGAAGTCCCATATGGCCTTAAGGGAAAAAGTCCTCTGTTTAGGGTCTCAAAGATATTGCGGGGAAACGGGTATTCCCTTAGAGATTCTCCCATAGTGAAGTGAGAGAGGATCCCGCTCAATAATTTTGTTGGTTCTTAGTCACTGATTATCATACACACCTATTGGTGGAATTTCAGAATTGAGATGGGAAGCAGTGTCTTGAGTTCTAGGCTGAGACCAGAGTGCAACTTCAAAAATGTTCAATGGATGCTAGAAGTGTTCAGAAATAGCAGAATGATGCCATGCTCATTTAACCAAGCATCTCCTCATTATTAGTCTACAAGCTTCATGAGTACATCATACAGGAGGAGGGCAGAGTGATGGGGATAAAGTCTTTAGTCTTTAGAGTACACCCAGAAAATTGGCTGTGATCTACTTATAGGGGAATTAGAGGATTTTGTTTGTTGGAAATTGGAACATGTTTCTATTAAATTCTAGAACACCCAATATCTGTGTTTTTATTTTGGGGATTTAAAAAAAAAATTAGTGTTAAAAACTGGAATTTTTTTCTAAAAGAATTTGGTTTTTTGTCTGTTTTTCAGGGGAACTTCATTTTTTCAATATCAGAAAATTGAAGAAAGAAAAAAAACCCTGATTGCAATGCTGAGAGCAGGAGGTGCATATTGGAGAGTATGCTTGACAATGATATAAGCCCTTGGACATTTCAGACTGACCAACAATAGAAACAATATGTGAGGATGAGTAGAAGTTACATAGGGCTCTTCATTTCTTTTGAACAATATTGCATCTCCACAGTAAGTTGCAAAGAGAATATAAACCCAGTCCAACATACCTGAAGTCAGTAAAGAGTGTGAACTATGAACTACAAGTAGGCAGCCCATGTTGAGACTCCCTCTATATCTTGGCTTTTGTTAAAGAAACTAGGCACTTGATCAATTATGTGAGAGTTTTTAAAAGTTCAAGTTATTAATTGCAGTTATTTACTTATTCACCCAATAGGGCCTTTCGCACTTGGAGACATGTTGAGCCCAAGAATGTGAGATGCTGTTCCATAAATGGACCTGAACTTCTCAGGCCATAGCCTATAAAACGTTATCATATCCTACATCCTATATGAGACCATGGCCAAAGTCAATGAGCCATAGCCAAGAGCCTTTGTTCCAAGTGTAGCCAGTGTTGGGTGATCCTTTATTTTTATGAAGAACCTTTAGTTCCAGCTCTGAAAAATAAATTGTAGCTGTCTTGGTTTTGATTTTGGTTCCACACTTAAATAGGCCTGGGATTCAAGTTTTGAGTTTGGTTTTTCAAAAATATAAATTCTGGTTTCAGTTCCAGTTTTTGAAATTAGTTCTGGTTTGGATCTGGTTCTTAGTAATTGGGACTAGAACCAGCAGTTAACCTCCTTTTCCAATTAAAGAAGTATGCTAATTTTGGTTCTGATTTTACACATAAGTAGAATCTAAAAATCAGTTTTCAATCCAATTCTTTTTTAGACAAATTTCAATTTTGGTTCCAATTCTTTGAAATTAGACACAATTTGGATCTGGTTTTTCCTACCTGAAATGGCAGTTCTTACCTGGTAAACTGGGTACCTACCCCAGACTGGCATAAACTAAATCAAAATACATAATAGACCATAGGAAACCTCATAATTGTAGGGAGAATCCTCTGGATTTATCCAGAGTCTATGGTTTCAAAAGGCTCATATATATAATTAAAACTAATTATTATTTCAGTACATGTTTTGAAAAATAACATGAAAAAGGAAAATTATCAAAATGCACATGTCAATGTGCCCTTTCATATCCATGTTAATGTATAGTAAAATCAAATTTGTGATTGACAAAAATAATGATGATCTATTGAAAACCATATCAAAACATGGGGGAAATAAAAAAAGGAAGGGGAAGGGGATATTATTAAATTGATGAACCTCCGTCTCTTTTACCATTATTCATATTTCTTCTCACATTTAACAAAGTGAAGGATAAATTCAAATTAAAATTTTTGTTTAATTATTAAAATACATTTCATAAATCTAGAAAAAAATTCCCAACCATGAGGTTTTAGTGGTTTTAAGCAGTTCATTATACCATTATATATGTGTGGAATTGTTGCCCCAAGCAACATGCATGTGTAGATTTTGGGTGCACCTATCGAATTTATGGGTTGTTTTGAAGTCTGCCCATCTACTTGTTGGGTCTCTTCTCAAAATATGAGTGTTGGGTAACTGATTTAATCATGCCTCTATATCATTTTATTTTTTTGGGTTGTCACTTGCCTTTTTGTATCACGAAGTTTTGTAACACTATGAAACGTAAAAAAAGTTCATATGACTAATTTTTGGAATGAATTTTTTTTTAAACATACATATAACTAGCTTCAATTCGTGTAAATCTTATTAAAATGGGATTCTTAAAAACATTATTTGAAAAATTATGCAAAAATTGATTAAAATAAAACATGTTAATTTTAAAATAAATTAAAATTTTAATATAAATTTAATTTTTGAGATATGAATTTTTTTAATTATATGATGTTATTTTAAGAACTTCAATAAGGCTTTGATGAAGATTTAATAACAAAAGTCCTAATAAAATTAGTTTTTAATTGATTAATTTGTTTGTATTGTTGTGGACTTTTATGTATAAAAATTTATTATTGTCGTAAGATAGTAGACATGCATGTATGATTTTAGCTTTTACCAAGCATGTATGGGACAAAGACAACTATTTCAAATATTCATTATTTAAAATATTATTATTTAATATCATATTTTTAAAGTAACATGTGCCTTTTTCATGTCCATGTGATACAATAAAATCAAATTTGAGAGTGACATAAATAATGATGAACTATTGAAAATCATATGGAACATATGAGGGAAATAAAAAGAAGGAGAAAAGGGAGGGAGATTATTAAAATGATAAACCTCATCTTCTTTAACATTATTCTTACATCTTTCTCACATTTTCAGGTTGAAGATTTAATTAAAATTTAAAAATTTAATTAATTTGTAAAGTACTTTCCATAAATCTAAGGCTTTTTTTCCTGACCATGGTGTTCTAATAATTTTGTGAAGGTGTAACCACCAAAACTTCACTCTAGCTTCATGTATTCTATATATATGATTAATGATTGGCTTTGATCTTTTGTTGCCATCTATTACCACATAGGCATGAAACCCACCTCTTTGAAATAGGCTTGAAAAATTGCCCTATAATCATATCAGCCAACATTACATATGCCAATCCAACATTATCTACTTCCGGAACAAATTAGTGATGATTGTAATTGTAGTTGTTACATAGTTATAAATGCTGAGCTAGGCCAAATCAGCAGTGGCTGTCAAATCATCATGTATTTATGATCAACACTAGTCTTATTGACAAGCACTCCATGCCAACCATATATACACCGAGCAATCAGTGCTGATTTTCACTTTTCTTTTTCACGCTAATCTCCATTGAAATAAACCTAGGTTTGACACTTACTAATGATTTACTTTGTGAGAAAGTTTTACTATTTTGAAAAAACCTTGAGATTACTTGTGTTTTCAATGTAAAATATTGTGTTTCTTCAGCAAATATTTGCCACTTCTGTGAAATTTTCTGTTCAAAAAACAGAAGTCTAAAAGGGGAAACTATTTTAAAAGTAGATTACAAGGATATTGAATAAATTTTTTTGGCTGGCATGTGAGGATGAGGCCATAATATTATGCAAATGTCGAGCAACTACACAAACCAAGGAAAAGCATTGTAAAAGACCCTAATTTGCCAACCATGGCAGCAGCCCTGAATATTAATTAGATATCTAAAAAAAATTCATTAGATATCTTCCTGAATTCCTTAAAAAATGAAAAAAATAAAAATAAAAATCATTCCAAAAATAGTAAATATATGAATGTGTAGGGTAAAGTGGGTGGGGGCATTCTAAAAATGAAAGGCCTATGACAAGGTCACCCATTTTAAGAATATCCCCACACATGAGCTTCACCTTTAATAAAACTCATGGTGAAGGTCATCATGAACCTAAACATACAAGATCACAAGATGTACGAAGGGCAGGGTTCTTTCATGTACTCAATCAAATGTGGGGGGAGGGGGGGGGGGGGGGGGGGGTGCGGGGGAGAGATCTTACACATAAGCATGAAGAGTGTTATAGGTGTAAGATTTGTCCCATTATTAAGAGTAGATGAAAGATGGTCTGGAAATTTTGGTAGTGTAAATGGAGGTACATCCTAAAGTGAAATCTGACATATAGTCAATGTAGCATCCTCCAGTTTTTTGTAAGGCATTTTGGTTTCCTCCATTTTTGGTAGATATCTCCCATTTTATTTTTTGAGTGCCTCCTGGTTTTTAGGATCATGCTTTACATCTAGTAATGCCCTTGGTTGAAGGCTTTTTCAGAATTCGACCCAAGGCATGATCAAAAGTGAGCACATGCTTGGTGTTTTACATTAGTAACACCTTTAATCACGGGCTTTATTAGAATTCAAAGTATAACATTATTGGGTAGATGCAAGATACAAAGTGGCTCATTTTTGTGATGAAATGATGTTTTTTTTTTGGATTTTTTTTATTCAAATGCATGTGGTGATTAATATATTTATAAATTTATTAATTAAGATTTGAATTCAAATTAATAATTTCATTATGAAAAGAACAATGTCATTATTTATTGATAAAAAAATTATTTGTTAATAATTTTTAAAAAATTAATTAAAAATTATGAATTGATCAATTGATTGAAACATCACAAAATGAAAAAAATTATATTAATTTATATTTTAAATTTGTTATTGCGACTCAAAACATAATGTAATATAAAATGATAAATTTATATGAGAATTTTTTTTTTGGAATACTTTAATCGTTTGATAGTTAGATTTTTTTGAATGGTTAAAATTAAATCATATTTTCATTAGTTAATACAAGTTGCAAATGTTTTTTTCAAAAACATATTTAAAAAAATATTTAGATTATTATTTCTATGAATTTTTTGTTTTTTAAAATTTTTAAATGAACTACATTAAATATAAATTTTCACATAGATTTGAAAATAAAATAAAATTATTGAACATGTATTATTCAAATATTAAAATAATAATTTAATAATAATAATAATAACCATATCCATTTGAATCATTTATAAAAAAATATATAGACTTGTAAAAAATATAATTTTTGTCAATATTGAATCACTGTAGCTTGCACTTACTTTACCCAACGTGAGCACATCCTTCTTTCTTGCTTCACGTGTGCCCTTCTTCTCATAATGCCCTAGACCTAGGGCCTTGCCTCCCTCATAAAATCCTCCTCTTGAAATTCATGGGTTGCTGTCTATATAGTTGTGTTGTAGCAAAGCACAAGTATTAAGGTTGTGATAGTTCCATGCAGGAATGTCGCAGCAGAGGCCGCGGGTTTTACGCGTTTAGTGGAGTGTGTCAGTGGAGAGATGCACATTTCGCAATTGGCTTCTTGCTCCTGCGGATCCGCATTATTCCCAACACCATAATGTTGTTCTTATGTTGCTTCATCATGTAATCACTGCGAGCTTGCACGGTTCCGCTAACTTTGTGAGAGTTGGTTGACTAGGAGTGTTTTATTTGTTGTGAGGTTTGCAAGATTTAGCTTACGTTATGAGAGCTTCGCTCATTGTCAGCCCTTCCATTGTTGTGAGATTTCGTTCACATGAGCGAGTTTTTTGTTCTTGTGAATTCCACCATTTCGCTTCAAAGGTCATGAGAGTTTGTTGTTACTGAATTATAGTTTTGCAGACTGAACTTGTTTGTTTTCTTTTACAATTGGGTTTTGGGAAGTACTGTTGTCCGCGAGTACTATTCATCTTAAGTTGGTAGTCCTGCCTCGTTGGGCCCAAGCTCTTCCATTGTTGCCGTTGTGTCCGTTGTGTGCTTTTGCTCGCAACCAGCGATGGTAATTATCTTTGTGTGAGTTCTTATGTTCTTTCTCTTTATTTTATTTTGGTTACGAATTGGGTTTAAGAAGATCTAGGTGGGGTGGGTGTGGATGGTGCTGTGATTTCATTACAGCAGATTGAAAAATCCGGGGTGCTTGCCAAGCGATTAGTGTGGCCTTTGTTGTTGAGGATTATACGGGTTGCTACGCCAAACATCGTCATTCGATGCTCGCCTTTGTTGTTGTGTGACATTGATCGCTCCCGTTGCTACAGTCGCAACTACTCGCGTGATTACTCGCAACTACTCGCGTGATTACTCTTTGAGAATTGGGCAGCAGCTCGCTGCTGTTGTGACTGCTACCGGTATGGAGAGCTCTTCTACTCGTGGATCTCAGTGTGCGAGTGATGACCTTCCTCTGCGTAGCGTTGGCCCGGTTGACGACCTCCAAGTGTGCCAGCGTGCAATGCAGAACGTTAATGCAGCACGGTTGTTTACAAGTCCGTAAAGAAGTGTGGGTTTAGTCAAGCGGCAGTGCCTACCTCGTCCACAAAAGCTTCCGGTGCGGAAGGAGTCGACCTTTGAAGGCTATGGCTTTACACCAGAGCGCAAGATCTTGCCCTCCGAGTAGTCGCAAACGGAAGTCTTCGGAGTGCAGCGGAAGTCGTCGGAGTGCAGTGAATGTGGGATCTTCTCATGACGGTAGTGGAGTGCCGCGAGTCGGTCCAGCCGATCAGGTCAACGATGATCTTCCCACCGCAACTCGCGAGCTGATCGGCACAAGAGCTTGCTCTCATACAGTAGTCGAAGTTGTTCGCAGGCAAGTCTTTGGAATGCAGCGAACTTGAGATCTTCTGCTGATGGTAGTCCAGTGCGAGCAAGCCCAGCCGATGACGACGTGAAACTGCGCTGGAATTCAGTGAAGAAGGTTGCAGCAGCTCGGCCATCTGCAGGTCGGGAAAGAAAGGTCAGCAACATCCCTCGTCCCTCCAAAACTTCCTTGAGTCCTGCGGCCAACCACCAGACTGGGAGCTCTTGCGCTCAAGGTGGTAGAAGGCAAATCCTCAGAGGGAAGCGATTGTGCAGCGATCTCCCTCTCACCGCAGCCCCAAGTCGGGACGGACCTGGCGAAACCCGTCGTAATGCGAGTTGCGGGTCGACCATCTGCAGCTGGACCAGAAAGAGTTGTAGACAAAGGCAAAGGTGTGAAGCAATACAGCTAGCCGCCCCCTCCTCCTCCTCCTCCTCCTCCAGAAGAACATCACGTGGATAAGCAAGGCGTAATGCACTTTGCAGGTCGACCATCTGCTGCTGGTCCGGAAATAATTGTCGAAAAAGGTATTCAATCAACGCCTTGCAAGTTGCCCATCATCGGCTGCTGCTCCTGAAGGAATTGCCGACAAAGGCAAAGTGAAGCGAAGCTTTCGAACTCCTCAGCCTCAGAAAGTGGATAAGCAAGTCGTAATGCACAGCGTTGGGAGTCATCGACCATCTGCTACTGCTCGTGGTCCCGCGGAAAAAATTCTAGACAAAGGCAAAGTCAAGCGATACTTGCCACCTTCGGAAAAAAAACCTTAGGTGGATAAGGAGACTGAAGAGGAGGAGGGGGTGGAGCAGAAAGGCCTGGACTTAATTGACAATTCAGAGCTTCCTACTGGGGCGATCCGCAAGCACGAAAGATGTTCTTCCTCTCACGGTAAGATCAAAAGTCCTGCTCAGCAGGCCAGAAGCACTTTTGCTCGCAAACAGTGCGGGATTTGGTAATCCCTGTAGCTGGCAGGTATGCGATCTTCTTCAGAGCTTTGGAACAGTGAGTGCAAGCTCTTCCTGTCATGGCAGTCGACTGACTTCGCAGCCAAATCTTAAGAGGCCTGCAACAAATATGGAAAGCCCCGAAGACGATGGGGGGCTTCACGATCACATGCAGGGCACTGATGATGCTGATGATGAACGCGATCGGGCCCGAGATTCCTTTGTGGAGAACAAGATTTCTACTGTTGCCCGTGTGCTTGTGTTGAACACTCCGATTATACTTCCTTCTAGCAAATGTGCAGGCCCTGCAAGCAATGTAATCCCGGAACAAGCTTCTGTACTCTTAATTCAGCTGGTTATTTGAGCAGCATCAGCAAAAGCACACTTATAGTTAGAAACGACCCGCCTAAGAAACGATAGGGATTGTTTGGAGCAATCGACGCTACTGCTACAACTACAGGACAAAGTGAACTATGATGCATCGCAGCTGTTGGTGATATTCTACGTTGATGTTCTCTTCCATTTGGGTAATCCAAGAAGGAGCTGCTGGCAATCCAATCCACCACATGAACTCGCTTGATTGCTTGTTTGCTACTGTTTCCTCCAGATCGGAAGAGGCAACTGATCATCAAATCTTGTGCATAGATCCCACTAGCTGCACAACAGAATTTACCACATGTGGTTGACTTCGAGATGCTCATTAGCATGAGTTGCATGAGATCTCATGGTAATTGAATTCTTCTCTGCATGCATGCTTTGCTGGCTGGCTAGCAGCTTGTGAGACTGATGATTGGCGTTTTCTTGGTTCATCTCTAGTGTTTACTATTGCAATAGAATCTGTTTGGTCTTTCTCAGCAATCAACATACTCGTGTTTAGATTGAAGAGTTTTATTCTTTGTTTAAAGTCTTTCTCTTTTCTCTGATCTTTTCCTGTGGCTTCTCAGATCTCAAGCTCTGTTGGGTCCACTTTATATCTTTACTGGAACTTCTTGGTGATGTACAGAGACTACTACTGTACACTCTTTGTAAATGAATTTGGTTTTTGGAAGCTGAATTTGTGCTTTTATTTTCTTGTGATCTGTACATGTAGTTTGTCTTTGTTTTATGTTTTCCAGTTTTTAACATAACTTTAAATACATCCGTCTTTTTGAGGATTGATCCAGGACACAGCCTCCTGTGTGGTAGGAAAGAAAATAGTAATATGTCAAAGCTTTGATTAATTATATAACACTTGTTGAAGGAATTGGAGCAACGGGTGCATTTGCATTGTATGCAATTATTATGTTTTAATATACATAAGTGTATCATGGATGCAATCAGTGTCTTTGAGTAGATAGGTTTTCTTTAACTCTAATGAAAGTGATCATGTAAAAATAGATGAAGATCTGACCATTGTTTTCATTACTAAAGAACTCTTGATAATTGTGAATTGTCAACTAGTATTTCTGTCTTCTTCAAAGGTGCATTTTAATATTGCCTTCTAGCTGGATGCATTAATTGTAAGTAGAAATAACACCCTTATTTTTAATACAAATCCAAGTACCATTTTAATTCCTTTGCAGATTCATTGTCAGTGCTCCTTGGTTCTGATCATGTGCATGGCCTGCAGCAGGTAGTTGGATTTCTCTAGCAAACTGGTTCCATTGTTTGGATTATTCGGGAGATCTGAAAGATCACATCAGGTTTTATTTGCAGCAGGGTCTGTAACTGTCTCACAAGTTGTGTTTTGAGGGCTTCTGGGATGAACAGTATGATGCAGGCCCTCCTCGTGTACTAAGCTTGAGCATTGCTAGTCCAAGTTCTTTGGTTGTTTTAAGTGTTTAGTGTGATGTCAAGCTTCATCTCAATCCACTTCTGTTCATTTCAGAGTTATCTTTAAATTTATTCAGTGGGATTTAGATGAGGATTTTTCATTGTTCTGGTGTGACATTATCATATATTATGATTGAGCATTCGTAATTTTTCTAGATTAACTGACTTAAATCTGGTTGCATTAAAAGGTTTGCAATCCCAGTTGATTATTTCTTGAATTGATTGTTTGGTAACTTCTCTTTCCCCTTTTTGTAGCAATCACACATCATTTGCTTCCTTAAGCCAAACCTTTGATTGGTTTTCAGTCTGAGAATGACTGTTTTCTTCTGATGATTAACATTTTTTGGCCTTTAAGGTTTCTTCACTTGGATTTGGTTTTGCATTTGTGCATGTAATCAAATTTTGTTTGGTCAATTGGTTATTGCCCCAACTTGGAGATGAAGCCAAACTCTTGTCTTGCTTTTTCCATAAATGATTGTGGTTTCTCCCATTCTGTAATACTACATTGGTGGAGCAAGATTTATGGTTTAGGGTTTGAAGCCAAATGATTTCCATGAGTCCAGCATAAGGTGTTTGCCTCATCCTTGTGTTGGTTTTCTTAATCCCCATTAGGAAATACAGCATTCAAAGAGTTTTCTGCATATTATGTTCATGAACTGACAGGTTGCCTGGGTGCAATCCCAATTGAAACGTTCAGATTGAGATATGCTTTTGTAGATGGGTTGCCTGAATGCAATCCCAACTAAAACATTCAGATTAAGATATGCTTTTTGTAGATGCACATGATTGACATCTAGGGCAAGACACGTTGCAAGATGTAGTTCAATTCACTCCATCTTTTATGTTGGATACTCAAAGACTGTATTCACTTTTTTCTCATCAGGCAGTGCATGAAGAAAAAAAATAGTTCATGGAACTTGGAGAATACATGTGCATAAAAGAAACAGTACATTCCCAAAACCTTTTCATGTACTGGATGTCAGTTGTGGTTAACTTTCAACTTGTATAGTTGGATTACTTGGATCACCAGGGTCCAGAACAAGTGCAACTTTGACTATATCAAATTAACCTTTCTTGTACTGGATCTAGGTTGGGAAGTTTCAATTGTTCAGTTGGCTTACTTCCATCACCAGAACATGTGCAACTTTGACTACCTCAAGTTTCAAATGGAACAGCAATTCAATTATCATCCTGTATTATTAAGAACTGAGCAATCCTCTTAACAATTCCGTTCAAGCAACCTTGTTTTGTACCAACAAACTCATGTTCAAGCACAACTGGTATTGGCCAAAAACTTGATGCAGATGGAGTGGGAGGGAAGCAGTGCAGGAAGAATAGAACTATCATTGCTAAGAACCTTCCCAACAGCAACAAAGTGTAACTTTAAAAACGAGCTTCACAAACAATCCACAAATCAAGCAAAAAACTTGAAATGAAGAAAATTAGAAAAATGCAAATTAAGGAGCATTTGAATCCTCATACAAAGCATGCAAAAATCTCAGTTCTGTCTATGCACTGGACTGGATGAGCTCAGAGATATGTTCATTTTTCATATTGTTTCTCTATTTGCCCTGCCTACACACTGGCTATTGCCCTCCCTTTTATCAAATGCCAAAGGATGTTGACTCACAATGTCCACTTTCATACACTCCATGTATGTCCTTACCTTCCATGATCTCTCTCAAGTAAACTAACATCGAAACAGAAGACTTCAAAGAACACAGAGCTAGGTTTTGGCCCCAATTGTTTCAATTAGAGCTCTGTGTCTAATAAGAGGAAGTAACTTCTGCATCAGCCCTAGTTATGTGATTGGGAAATTTGAGGTATTTGTTACATGGGTTTCAACCTCTAGTATCCTTGTGGTTGCTTAAGAATGTAAAACTTCATGCAATCCTGACAAACCTCACACACGTATGGATGAGAGCTATTTGTGATGCATTTGAGGAATGAAGAGATGATGACAGTTGGTTTGTATTCACTAAAATTGTTGCCTTGATTGCAACCTGTGTTTGTTATTCCAACTAATGCAGAGTTCCATGGCACATAGCAGTTCCACATTTGCCAGAGTCTAAGAACATTACATGTAAGAATCTGTCTGACAATCTTGTATGACTCAATTGGAAGTAATATACCTTGTCACTAGCTGCGGTGCTTCTTGTCATGTCTTGTTACACTTTGCTCCTCACCATCAGAGTCATCTTCTGTATCAGAGTCTTCAATGATTCATCCCTGTCGCCTTTCAGCTGATCCTGGAACCTCCCTGCTTCCAGGACTAGACAGTGCTTCATCTTCATGCTCTTCATCATTGTCTCCATTGCCTCTGTTATCAGCCCCAGCCTCTGGAACACCACTGCCCATGATTTCCTCCTCAGCTTCCTCTGTGGTCTCCTGTGTTTCTTCTTCACCATCTGAATGATTTTTGATATCCACATTTGGATCATCCTCTTCTTCTGCTTCATCCTGAACTGCTTCATCTTCTGATCTATGGGCCACAGGTTTGCTCTTCTTGTTGGAGACTATGATTTTAAAGTCTCTTTCAGTGCTATGCTTGGCATGGCGCATAAAGTTCACTTTGGAGACTCAGCTGAGCAGTATCAGATATCTCTCATAGTCCTCAATGTGGTAGATTAGGTTTGGTATGGTCTTTCCCTCCCGCTTGATTTTGCTGTATGACCCCTTTTCTGTTTGATTCTCCTGCTGGTCCTGTCAAGCCAACTAACTATGGATGGTTACTGAGAGATCAAAACTAGCTGCAGATTCAAAGCTTGCTTACACAAGATTCAGAACACTTCCAGAGTTCATTTGGAGATCTTGTGCTGGAGGACAAAGATACAGGACAAGAGGTTAAAAAGATTTATACCCTCTGCATTGTGGCCATGAAAAGGTAGAGAGGTGCAGTTAATCTCTTGCAGGTCACCTCAGTAAGCTTCTGGAATCAGGTACTCAAAACTGCTTGAGTGCATCCTTTTGTTGCAATGCACAGTTTCGTTGACACTGCCAGACACTTGTAAAGGTGTGTGGCCACCTTGAGAAACTGTTCAGCTGGAAGGCCTGCAAAATAGAAAGTTCCATGAAAGCATCTGTGAAGGGAAAGAGTTCCTCTGATCCGGAACTTTCCTGGAACACAGACCTACTGATGACAATCTGAAAGTTTTAAGTAGAGCCATTAACTGCAGTCTGATTCATGCTCTCCATCCAAGGCCCGCATTCTTACATCACATATGCATCTTTGAGGTAGTAGGTTATATTGTGTCCTAGCAGAATGTTGTTGAAGTTTTACCTGTCAAGCACATGGTGCTAAAATCAGACAGTGTGAGCATCACAGCTTCCACTCTTGTGTGCAAGACCTCCTCCAGTTGGAATCTTCTTGGAATATCAGACTGTCCAGAAATAGAAAATCTGAGCCCTGGAAGCTTCACTGATCCTATAATCTTGATCTTCCCTACCAGCCACGCCATGTCCTTCAGAGTGTTCTCACAATGCTGCAGAAGAAATCTAGCCATGGAATACTTGGTAGTGACATTAAGTATGGGATACACCTCTGATGTATCAATCGGGTCTACTTCTTCAAATCCCATAACCTTCAGAAGCTCAGAGGAGAACCCTTTTGCAACTTTGAAATCCTCTGGAACAGTTATCAGACATACGGCCAGGGATGCCATGGCACAGACAGCCCCACTGTTTGTGATAGCAAATCCTTTGCAGATGGCTTCTGCCCATGTTGCATGTTGTTTCATCATTGAAGGTGGCAGCTTCTTTCCCAGAAATAGTAGGGGTTTTGCCCCAACCTGCAGATACACAATTCAAATTTAGAGGAAATGAGGACCTTGCCTAACATAGCATTCAGGACATACTCCTTGAGCCTGTCTTTGGGCAGACAGAACGGTGTGATGGCGGCAGCTTCTTTCCCAGAAAGAGTAGAGAAATTGCATGTTCACCTAGAGAGCCCATGCATGAGCAGCAACATCATAAGCAATCGTGTTTCTTGACTCTGCCAGGGCTTGATTAGTAGTCATGTTTGTTTTCAATCAATGATATCCTTGGTCTTAAGACAATTTGTGCCAAGCATGTGATTAAACATTGAGATGCCTGGAGACAAGCTTGTGAAGCAAGCAGGGATTCAAAACCAGCCAAACCCAGAGGTTCCTTGCTGGAACAGAACTGGAACCAACTTTCTAGACAAAGGACCATTTCAAGACATTGTAATTGATGAACCTTTGCAACCAAGTAAGGTTGAGGATATCAGTACCACAAGCTCACAGAAGCATGAGTCAGCGAGTAGGCCTCGCGTGAGAGGTTGAATCTGCTTCTGAAGCCAGTGACGTAGTAACTGTGCATCTGCACCTTCAAATCTTCCTTTCTCAATTAATCCAACACATGATTTAGGTGGATCCCCACCATTGTGCTCAGCATCAGAGTCTGATGTACAACTGAGAAGAACCTCAATAAAACTCCCCTGTAGGTTGCTACTTTACAAAGTTCACAGCAATCAGCATTGGTCCCTCCCCAGAATCCTCAGAAGATTTTTTTGCTTTGCGTCCTTTTACCTTCTCTTGTGACTTAACTGTTGAGGAACCAACCCTCACACAGGGAAACTTGAAATATGAAATGAACTCCAAAAGAGGAGATGCTATCAGTTTCCTCTCTCTGAAAAGGTCCAGTGAAGGTTCCACTGAGATTATTTGGATTCTCCTTCTCTATAAAGAATTCATTGGCAACAGCCTTCAAATGCTGAAGACTTATACGAAGACCAAATGATGTTGCATCACAACCAAAACTTGTGTCCTGACCAGGTGTTGTTTGAAGAAGATAAGCAATGCAAGCACTGCTGGAAAAGGAAACATGTTTCTCAAGAATTGCTTTAGGTACTGCAAACCTTGTTTGCTTTGCAGGCCCTGGAGTTCCTCATGACTGTGAAGCTCTTCAGGGTTTGGGATTTAGGATCTTGCCAGTTGGACCTGCTTTTGCTGGGGCTGTAGCAGAGGCCTTTGTATGCTGTTTCTGGTTGACAGTCTGATGAAGTGAGTCATGGAGTGCAAGGTAGCTTTTGACCTCATCCTTAATGTCCATCTGTCTACCTTCACAATCTTTTTTGAGTCAGCTCAGCAACTGCTGCATCCATCAAAACCTCAAGCACACCCAGGAAGAGACGCCCTTCCTCCAATTTTTTCTCACCCTCAAAAGTTTCAACAGCAAAGTTCTGGGTCTTGTCAAGCTTGAAATCTGCATGTAAGGTCAAGAAACTTCAGTCTTGCAATACTGTACATAAGCCTTACAAGAAGCATCAGCTCCTTCACTGGAACTGCTCATGCAGATGGAGTTCAAAGACAGAATCAATACAGATGGAAAGACAGACTCATCAAGGAGTCAAGGAGTCCAGTACAGACCTAATGAGCTACTTCTGACATTTTTCCGAATCTTGCAGAAGGCAGCCCCGAGTAACTCTCCACTAGACAATTCACCCTGATACAATCAAAGAATATTAGTTCAGCAGACAATAAAAGTACTTTAGAACTATCTGAACTTTGATCCTATTGTTGGGGTCTTTCTAGGGTCACATACTTTTGTCAGAAAACCCATCAAAATTTTGTAAAACAGGAATACTCAGAATTAGGTGATCCCGGAAGATTATGCTACAGGGTCTAGAGAGATTTTCAGCTTGAGATATATGGTATTTATGCTAGATGTATTGAATACAACAACTCTTATCTGCAAGATTTGGGTAGCAGAAAGAACAAGTGGAATCATCAATCTTACATCTGGTTGAAAGAAAAAACCCAGAAGCGTCCACTGAAGCTCAAAGACCTAATCTGACTCATGGAATGCAAAACAGGATTTTCTTCAACAAAAGGTGGGTGCAAAGAGTCAGAATTCACAGAAATACAAGCAAAGTCGCATACAAGTTGATCCTCTGAGAATGCAAATTCACAAGTCTCTCCTGTATCAGAAGCCTGCTGTGCATGTCTCTCTGGTGGCTGCAACAGTAGTAGCTGGTGAATGCATGCAAGAACATGATCAAAGGGCTCTTCCAAATATGCAGCATTATTCTGTGTAGCTACACATTCACTTAGTTTCAGGTTCACTTGTATCACCCTAAACACCCACAAAACAAAATCATCAGTACAAAGTACCTCTTCCTGCCCACAACTTAGGAGATTGGTTTATTCATCATTTTTCTTTGAGCTCTCCTAGATCCTGCAGAAGTGATTGCATTCCTTTTGATTGTCCTGTGTTTACTGTTGAAAAGTCATCCAATTCTCATTCTGAAATTATTGGTTCATTATATGATACTACCACTTCAAGATTACTGTCCATGTCCTATACTGAATTTCTAGACTGTTGATCAAACAATAACCATTTTTTTGTTGTTCTTTCCTTTCTTCTGAGGCTGTCTGCAAAAATAGTACTAGAAACATTGGCTTTAGGAGCTGTGAAACAACCATTAGCTTCCTTTCTTCTTTTGTCCTCTCTCATGAGCTATGTGAGTTGTCTGATTCACTCTTCCTTCTGATTTCCTCCACTCTTCTCCTTGATAACTCCTTCATGCCCTATCTGTCCTATTGACCCAAACAACAAACTATGATCCAGATTGCCCTATTGCAAATTAAGGATTTACTTCTCTCTCTTCACAGAACTGCTGGAAGTGGGGCCACAGAAGATCAAAAACCTCCTCTGCTGAAGTAGGGTCAGCAATTAATACACTGGGAAGCTTTTTGTACAAAGCCTCATGTAAACACACCTGTGAAAAGCTCAGATTGATAAAAAAATGCCAACCTTCTAAAGTCCCACAACATTTCAACCAATTATTAACAAAGCTGCCTTATGCAAGTTTGCAGCTAAAGTATTCCTGATCATCAATACTAGTTTACACTTCTGATTTTTGGAACCACAGATTTAAACTAAACAAGGGCAATTATTGAATCTGGTAATCAATGTGGAGCACACTAATGTTTGGCACACAGGTAATCATCTACTCTGTCAATTGAGACAGTAGCAGAAGAGTCAAGATATTCTTGTTACCTGCTGCAGAAGGCAGTGCTGCTGCAGTCCAAACACCTCATGAAAAAGTCTTCAACTGTGTCCATATCTACCATGTCCTGGCTCCATCTGGCTACAAGACTGGCTACAGCTCACCTCACTGGAGGACATTCTGTGCCATGACTCAGAGTCTGCATCATTCATGGTTCTCTTTTTCTTCTCAGCTATAGTAAGGTCCAGAAGTGCTTGGACTGCAACTATGCGATTGCTTGCTTCTTGGCGGAACATAGATTTCCATAACATCAAGATAGTGTTGTCCTGTTCCAAGTTCAACCATTTATTGGGAGACAAGATATCCTGCTGGAATAGAAAGTACTAACAAAGATATCATGAATTAAATCTAGAATGCTCTTGTTGGTTATTGATCTCCAAGTGATCTTTAGACTTTTTCTCTTTAGAGAGCTATCTTTGTACAAGAAAGCCTTGCTGATGGAGATCCTAAGCAGAGAGTTTGCTCAAACAGAGCAGCACTAAACAATATTGTACCAAAATCCAACAGAGGGTTGTCAGACCATGCACAGTTCTGTATTCCCTCTTTAAGGAAGGTGCGAGACTTTTCACTACCATGAAAGTTGGGACCATTTCACAAATGTATGGTAGAAGAACGTAGAATGGCCTCCAAATAGACCTAAACATGGATCACTTCCACACAAAAAAAACAAACATAAGTGAAAACTTCTCCCTGGCTCACCTGGAGATCACAACTGAGCTGAAATAATGGGCACAGAGCTTATCCAATTGGAGCTGCTGAGGAACTGGGCAAGAAGGTGAGGTAGTCCAGGCACTTCTTGAGACAAGCACTGCGCATTAGCATGAGCTGTGGGTGCTTTTGCACAAGGAGTGCAAGCATCCTGAGATAAAACAAACTCATTGGGGTTCAGACACATAAAACAATGGACACTCTGAAGACAAATGAAGCCATGAGACAGAGAATAGAAACTTCAGCTGCATAGACAATACTGAAGGTTAGCAGCTTTCTGCCCTGAACCACTTGGAATTTCACTCATGGGACAATTCCATTTGCATAGATGCACCCTACTTTTGGTTCCAAATTGTCTCACTAGGGCCTCTACTTGCCTGACAATCAGCACACTTTGTTGAGGCTTGAATCCAATCATGCAAAGTTTACTTTGCTCAATAATCTGTACAAGTGAGGAAACCCACTACAGTTATGAGATAACAAACAGGTAAAGACCTTGCTTCATAGCCACAGCTCTAAGTTCTGTACCCAGTAAAAGGCACATTTGCATTCTAGAAATTCCAGTCCCATCAAAACACCATAAGCTGATCCACCAATCTGTAACTTAATTTAGGAGAGGCCTAAATTTTGCATATATACTAGCTTGTCATTCATGTCTGCATGACAATAAACAGCTTTTGTTTGAAGGAAGACTTGAAGGAAGACAGAAGTACAAACAAACACACCAAGGCCTTTTGGAATAAACTAGCAGACCGGTCCATGGCATCTCAATACCAGAAGGCTGCCTTTGTGCTGTGTACCTTGCAAGACAGTCAACCAAGTACTTACAATCTGCAGGAAGTTCCCTGTAGATTATTCTAAACATTGACACCAGAAGAAGAGCAGAACATCATGTGCCAACTAAAAGCTTAGAGGATTGTGAGATGCAGAAAATTGCAACCTATGGAACTCACCTGATCATGTGCCATTTCATGAACTTCAAAGGCTGCTGAGAGCAACTGCAGCCCTAGGTGCTGGTTCTTGGACACTGACTCTATGTGTATCCCATCTTCACCAAATGGATACCTTATGGCTGCTCCAGACTAGGAATCATATGATCCCACCCAAATGCACTGTCCACCTGTATGCTCACAGAGGACATAAATAGCTGATTAACATCAGTCTGAGATTAAAGCTGCAAAACCCAAGAGTAAAACATGCTTACATATGCTTGATAGGACACAAAATCCTCAGAAAACCAGAATCTTTTTTTTTTATCACCCCTACATGGTTCTATGAGCCATTTGTGCTCTTGGTGGATGTCATATGTGTGGCTTGTCTTGTCTTTGTTCCTTACTGCAATTCTAGGCAAGCACAAAACAGTATACATATGACAATGAGTTAAGGATATAGATATATATTACGGTCCACATGAAGGATTGCTCCATAGCTTTAGCATTCCGGGAACTCATTGGACCCAAGACTGATGATGCCAATACAGATTCTCTGCATTGGAAACCAGCAATGAGGTGAGGACTTGAGGTGAATGATGTCAATTCAACGTCAAGAAAGAAAGAAGATTGACTAGCACCCCCCAAAGCAGCTCAAGAGCTAATGGACAACTAAAGATGGGTGCAGAGCATCAGAGACCTGAAGCTATCTCATAACTAACCAACCAACTAAGGATTTCATAAGCAGCATGGCATCATGAAGATAGCAAGGCACTTCTGGTATTTGTTGCCAGACTCTTCAACCAGAAATGCACTCAATTGATAGCATCCTCACCACTACATCATCTATTTCACCTCCAGTGCATGATGCATTGAGTAAAATCCTCCAGCCACTTCATGATCATCTCAATACTCCCATGTCGAACAGGTCCAGCATGCACAATGTAATCCTAATAGGTGTCATTGATCAGCTTGTATATGAATTACCTGCAATGCTCACAGTTTTGATATGACTTCACAGCAGCAACTTTGAGAAGGTCAAAGCAAGGTTGCTCAAATCCAGAGATTTGAGCAAGTGACAACAAAACACACACCGTAAATGGTGTTAATGAGCCTGACCCCATCCGCACCACTGTGATCCACTCCAAACCCAGTGCTGAATCTTGCTTCACCGCAAAATTGATGTGAAGAACTACAGTGCCTTCTACTTGTCAATACACATCAATGGCTACCAGACATGAACAACAGCTCATCAGAAATCACTCTTGCAAAACCTGCGAGATCCTATGCAACACTCACTAGTCTAATGTCATTGTTTGAAGACTTGGTACAGACGGGTGCTGAACTACAAACATATTCGACCAGTTTGTGGCGACTTTTTGCCAGGAGGTAAGCCACATAGTGTCCAGCCTTGCAGCTTGCTGAAGAAGGACATGATGCCTGTGACAACAATTCTTTTGTGGCCATGGGAAGCCAAGAACAACTGATACACCAGAAACAGCAGGGCTTGAGGCTCAACCTCCTCCATGTGAACCAAAAGCTTCTTCAAAAGATCTTCAACCTGGGTCAGATCCAGAGACAATTCTCGAATTATGCTAGCCATTCTTGTGAGCAATGCTTTTGCCCATGGAATGTGTAGCAGTTGCGTGACAACATGATCCCTGTACTCTCTCCCGCTCATTTGCAGTTCTTGCCCCTCTGTCCAAGTGACAACAGAATGTGTATTGAGACTATCATTGTGGGAGGAAACCTTATGTGGCATCACCCATCAATCTCAGCAATGTGTTTGGAAGGGAGGAGAGATTCATGACGTCAATGTAAGCTGAAAATTGGCACACCTCTTCCAAGGATTGCATGAATGATCCGTACCTGCTCTCCAGGCACGAGAACCGAGTCAACTGACGCCAATATTATTATTGTCAAGCAAGTCGGGAGAAGATCAAGAGCCATAATCCTGACCCAACTCCATCTCCAGATTCGAGATGACAGCCTCAGCAACAGAAGGAAGAAGGCGTTGGGGTAAGCTCCCCATTTCTTGAATGAAGAAGGAGATACAGTCCACAAATTTCTTGTCAACAACAAGCGTGTGCGAAATCACCTACTCGATTACACGGACTACAACGAGAACCAAGAGTTTTGCTGCTCTTGAAAACTCGTCGTCTCTCGCGATAGGAAGCAGAAAATAGTAATGAGCTCGAGTGTAATCCAACGCTGCTTGTCCTCCTAAGCTGGATCCCGCCCGGCATCTTTTCTCGAATGCCGCTAGCACAGTTGCATCACTCCTAGACAGATTCAGATCAACAATGCTCTGCTTCTCTGCAGACAACTGGGAATTCCCTACCAGCCTTGCCGCCTCTTCCACCACCTGATCATCAAATTCCATCTCTCCAGCAGCTAAACCCAAAGCAACTGAACATGAAGAGCTAGCTGATTGTGCATCACCTTACATTTCCCTCTTCTTCCAGAAAGCTTCCGCAACAACAACACCTCTTCATGGAATCATGTAGAATAATGCATGCTCCTAAAAAAACCGCACACTCCAACCCAAAACTAACGATGGAAAACAACGCAACTTCCCCACTACAATACTCCGAATTCTGCAAATACCCAAGGCTGCAACTGTCGCAAATGCAATCCAACAAGCAACTTCTTCGGAAAAAAATCCTCAGACATCTGACGATCTGACGATGACCCACACAAAAATTGGAGCAATCGAACCTCAGTCTGGATTCTTCCGATGGATTCTTCGAAAAAATTCTTCCGATTTCTTCCTCTCGAATTCACCATCAAGTAGATGATCACATCCAAGCACGGGAAGAAGCAGCGAGACATTCCGTCGCGTAATATTTCTCCATAACGTCCTCTCCTCCCCCCCCGCCCTACCGTCCGACTTGACCTATATATTATAGCGCAGGGAGCCCAATTCTACGTCACAACAAGCTGCTAACGGCGTAATGTCTCTACCCTAACATTCGAGAATCTTTTTGCAAGTGTTATATTAAGTGAGATATGTAGCTCATTATTCTCTCATCATTATTTTTGCCTTATTATTATTATTGGCAATAATTTTTAGAGAATTTCTTTTTTTTAACCTATGTGATGGTATTGTGCAATGTAATCTGGGAGTTTGAATGCAAAATATATTGGTTTATGGTGAGTCCAATAAATTTCAACAACTCTTGACATGCATTGTTGAGTGGGTGCATTTGTTCATGTGTCATCAATATGAGATCCATAACTTGTTATAATTTTTTTAACTGAAGTTCCATTGAATATTGGTCCATAAAATTTTGGAGTTCATTTGATTTTATTGAGTTTTGATAAGCATGTCAATATCAAAATTGTCAATTATTATCATGGGACAAAAAATTGGCATTAGATCTAAAAACTTTTGAAGGTGAATTATGAAAATTGACAAGGATAATGTTGAAGGTCCATATACTACTATTATATGAATAGCCTTTCTTGTGTTTGCATTGAATGTTGCTACAATATACTTAGCATCTAAAGATGTAAAAAAAATTTGTGATGATAAAGTCGTGAAATTGTTATATGTAATTATTGTACCATTTTGACCATTTACATTAATCATGGAAAGTGTCCTTGTATCAATGTTTGAAGATGTATTATCAAACATTAATGTGTTGAAATGTGTCTCATTGAAGCACAATATGTGAGTTGAAAGGAAGGAAGTCATTGAATATTGGGTTTGTCGCCTATTTGTTTGCTGGCGCATAAACAAGGCAGGCGTTTTGAGATTGTAATCTGAAAAAACATTATTTTTATGTAAAAGCAATGATCTAGTATTGACAGAATAAATTAATATGTGTGAATTACAAAATGTATGTGGTTTGGGGACAAGTACATCCCATCATGTGATGGTTTGCAATCAACGTATTTCCATGACAACATTTAGATCAATTTGAAAAATAAATCATCTACAAAGGTTGTAAAAAGTTTTTTAAATCCTTTTTCTTAACATGAGAAAATATTGTACATGTCAAACCATGTTTATAAACATTAGTAAGATCAAATGCCAAATAATCAAGTGTTAATCCTTGTGTTCAATGTATAATATGTGCTCCAACCAATTGAATGAGAAATTGTGTTCTCCTTATAATGTAAAAAGAATTTGAACCAATTTGAATATCTTTGGATATAGGTTATATTGGTGTACGCCCATGTAGGATGTATTTCATGTTCATACAAATGTGCATTTTATATTCTTGTGAGTTGAACACATTTGGGATTATTAAATAATATCCATATATGATTTCTTCTGAATTCAATACTTTAATTGATCCTTGGAATATTCCATCTACATCATTTAGAGGACCATCATGTGTTGCATAATTTCCAACACAAAGTTCAAACAACATATTTTTTCTTTACTTGAACCTCTAAATGCACTCATGCTATGAAGTTTGTATATTTTGTAATTGAAATGATTGAGGACATGTATCATGATGTCTATCATGTGCACACAATATGAATACATCCCCTCCACTTTGAAAAAAACTAATTCATTATGTTTTTGCTTTGCTTCATTTGTGTAAAATAAATATGGAAATTTTGGATCATTTGGTGGTGTACAAAAATGTTGATTGTTTATGGTATCCACATTTGATTGCAATTGTGTAGCAATTCAAAATCAATTTAAGATATTAATGAATTGTTCATCTTTGGCACATGATTTGCTTCAATTCATAACATTTTATTTTTTCCATCCAAAAATTTGGAACTAAACTATCAATGTTGTTTACATTAGTTTTGAAAACTCTTGCATCATAAATTGGTTGAACTTGATAAAAATCCCCAATGATAATTACATCAAGATTTCAAAAAAAATAGGTGTGAATATGTCTAATTGATTTTAATTGAAAATCAATAAATTTCAAATTTTTTTCTCTATTAATGAAATTTCATCTAATATTATCAATTGCAATTGGTCATGTTTCTTAATTAAATTATTTAATCATTCTAAACTTGATGATGGTAAATCTTTACAATTAAGTGGTATACAAAGACTTGAATGAATTGTAATTCCATCAATGTTCGATGTTATTTTTCTAATATATGCCATGAACAAAACTTTCTTTTCAAAAGGGTTTGATTGAATATGTCTATTGTAAAAATGTATCAAAGCTTAAATTAAAAACATGAATGTGAAATTTTTACCTATACCAACACTTCCAATAATGAATAAATGAAATGGTTCATTTGAATTTTTATTTTTTTTGTACATAACATCATCAAATATAAGACATTTCATTATTCATTTTTTGAAGTAATGAATGGAATTCATGGGTAGTGATGCGCTCCCAAGTCCCAAGTTAGCCCCAAGTTGGGTTAAATCACTCAAGTTGCGGAATTTCTGGGACTCGGGGCACTCTCCCAGCTTCCAGCACTAAAAGGGGTGAAAGGGGCGTGCTGAAAGTTCCGGGATAGATTAGGAAGAGGGACAAGTTTATTCAATGATACGGTCCTGCATCCAAATCCAACCAACAAGTTGGTTAGAATTCATTCTGCACCCTTTTGGTGTTAGGACAAACCACGGGCTACCTTGGACTGACTTAACTCACCACGGCCTGGACTCAAGGGAAGCCACCACCTTTCCCCATATAGTATTCTCTGCAACTCTTCACCGCACTTGCATCCAAATGACTCTTTTTCCTGGGACTCCCAAAGTGGAGTCCCGAAACTGTCCCGGTTTGGACTCCCAGGACTTTGGACACTCATAACTCTTCACCCCGAACTTGGATTGGGATGAGGTCTGAGCCAAGTTGTAGTTCTCCTCGAGAGCTTTTCAAGAGTGTGTCACACTTCACCTACACGCACCGGAATTGGGTCGATTCCCAACTTTTAGTGGTCGGGATGTCAATTTGACTCCCGGCCCTTCTTTCGACCATAACTTGTGCTACAAATGTCCAAATGGCTCATGCAAGGCCATTTTGGACATCTACACTTCAAGACCTTTCCAACGGTATAAAGAACGCTTCAATGCAAGGTGCTTTGACCCCTGCAATTGCACTCTGAATTTTTGGGAGTCCCAAAGGACTCCAGAGTCTCGAAGGACTCCCAAGTCCCATTTTCGGGAGTGTGAATGGCGACCTCACACTTCCTTCAAAGTGGGATTGCGACAAGTAGGCATAATTTGGTTTTCAACATCAATATTGGTTGAATTAGGAATAGTGGAAACACCTATACATGGGTTAACAATATATTCATTTCAAATTTTATATGGTTCCACTCTAGTACAATTAATAACATTTTGTGATGAAAACCCAATATCTATATTAGGAAATTTATCCATCCATATGTTGGTGTCATTTTTTGTTAATAATTCAAAAGCATGTGATTCAATGTTTTCCCAATTTGTTATGTATGCATTATTATTATCAAAATTATATATTAATTTTTATAAAAAAAATTGGTTTGTATTTCATGCATGTTGTATGTCGCATTCCATGTGGAATGGTCACCTTTGAAAGTATGTTCATTATCAAAAAAAGGAATAAACAATAATAATTGTTCTCTATAATATTTTTTAGATTTCAATGTTATTATAATGTATATAATGGATTATATGAATTTTTTTCCTTTTTTTCCTAAGATTTAATTACAGTGTCATAATTTGCAAAAAATTCAATGAAAGAAATGATACATAAATAGTTAAATTAATGATTGGTAGACACATAATATTTGTACATGTCTTTTGATTTAAACTATTTGATATCATGTAGACTACAATTAATGACACATAGGATTTTTTCATGGATTGGAAAACACAAGGCTCAATGGGTAAGTTGGAAATGATTTTAATGTTTTTAATGGGATTTGCAAAAGCACCCTCTCTTTGAAATTGATTAATAAACCAAGTCTAAAGCTTTTGGGCTAAGGAAAACTTATTTAATTGTCAAATTGTTGACTTCTTTTGAAGGATTACTTAATATCATGCATATTACAAGCGTATCAAACAGTGATATTCAAGAAGCTTCTCATAAACAACATCACAAAAGACATTCCAACCAAGAGGAAAAAGCAAAATTGCTTCAACATAAAAAAAGACCCAAGCAACTTTCCAATAATTTATTCATTACACAGAATCCATGTCTAGGTCAAATTTCTACAAACCATGAACAAAGAAACAATGCTTGCCAAGTAAGCAAGGGGGCTACTATTGTTGCCAAAAGTGCAATTATTAGTAAGTCCTTGTAATTAAGTGTAGGAATTGGAAAACAAAGGCTCAACATGTAACCCTAAAAGGATTTTGTTTCTTTTATCAATTATTTTTTTGGAGTTGCAAGAACCTTTTGTTCAAAAAATATTAACTAGATCTTGAGTTTTGATGGTTCTCGGCTATTTAAAGAGTTAAACTAAATTTTGGAAATTACTTAATATCATGCAAATTATGAGCAATGCCATGTAAGAATCTTCTCATGATCAACATGATGAGCAAGATGGGCTCAAAGGAATATGGTCTACATGAACACATGTTCCATCACAAAAAACTTTGTAAGTTAATTATGATTCCTAGTGTGGTTCATCTAAATATAGATTTTAATTACCTTTGTGCATGTTGTAATGCTCCAATAATGTGATTAATATGTAGGTCCATAACAGTCAATGTGATTATAGGTTGATAATCGAAACAAAGCCAAAAAGAAAGAATACAAAAGATGTATTTGGAAAACCTCCAATGGAAGTTGAAACCACCTTTCATACAATTCTCTAGGTAATATTTATAGATTATATATGTATATATGTATACATACATATTTTGAAGGTTAGTCTAGTCTGCTCTTTCAAGCTTAGGGGTTTGTTACAAATTATCAACTATTCATTGTTTGTTGGATTTATTTAAGAAGTGTGCATAGGTTTGACATCTCCATTTGGAACTTTTGCTATAGGGAATTTTTCTTCAAAACCTTTCACTAAGTGCTAAGAAAACCATTGCAATGGTTGCAATGGATATGGACAATGTCCATGATGTGGTATCAAATATTTTTAGTTTTGTTGCTACCAAAAATTTTGCTAGTTTGTTTTAGTGCAAAGGAAAAGAATTAGATAGATGACATTACAAAAATGGAGCATTTGGATCTAGTGGTAGCTTGGGCATTAAGATAGTTCAAGGTAGGAATATTCAACTTATTTCCAACTAAGGAAAGTGGAGTCCAAATTTTGTTCCTATGTAGAATGTCAAAAAGCTATGAGCATTCAAAGAAAAGTTCAAGGTACATGAAAAGTTCTAAAAACCCTACTTTTGACATTCAAAATTTATGGATTGTTGCTTTGCATTCATTATCCATTACGAAAGTTCCAAAGACCCTAATTTCAAGGTGTTGAAATATATGGATTGTCACTTTATGTCCATTAACACTTCATGATCTACACACTTCACATGATTGTCACATTGTTTGGAGTTTGGACACCCACTACATCTCAAAGGCACTCAATCTACAAATAACAATGAAGGTGAAGAAGGTATGGTCTTCTTCTTTTCCTAATAAGGTTTTGATTTTTCAATGTTTTTTTTCTTATGATGTGTGGCAACAATAGGAGCTCACTTTGCAATTTTTTGCTAGTTGTTGCAGGAGTTGAATTTCACAAATGTTTTTCTATTTGTTATAATAAGAGCTAGATCTCACAACTATTTTCCACATGTTATAGTTTTTGCTAATTCCAATGCTACCATGACTATTACATCCTTTCATTCGTTGCCATTACTAATGTTACACATTGGACTTCAATGTTTCCATGAACTCATGAGAAAAAAATCATCAAATCAGCAGTTATTGCCACATTGTTTTCTCTTGCATCCTTGACTATCTATAGACCACCACATCCTCCTTTGCAACTTGCAATGGAACAACCCTTAATGATCTCTACTTGTGTTAAACATGGATATTCCTTGAGGCAAAAAGATGGCAAGAGTGGGAAGCTATCTTGATCCCACATTTGTAAAGCAAGGTCTCTATTTTTTAACTTTCTTAGGTTGCCAAAATGGCGACTTTAATGCATTTTTTTGGGTTTTTTTTAGTGGAAAATGCATGAAGATCTCAAAAACCTCCAACTTTCTCAAATTTTTCAAGTTGAAATTTTATCACCAAAAATAACAACCTTGTTGTAAAATGGTAGCTACATCCTTATCCGTTCCCGGACCATCATATCCACTTTTGTAACTTCCCATGAAACAATCCCTAATGTTCTCCACGTGTGTTGAACATTGATTATTAAACCTGGTTCTTTTGTTAAACAATAGGGCTTTAACATGTGCATGTTTGGTATTACAACAACACTAATATTGATTTAACATCATATTTGTTTGTTGCTAGCAGATATGACATTGATCAATTTTTATGATTGCGAAAGTTCACAACTTGGAAAGAAGTGAATGGCAAACATAAAAAGAGGTGAATACACTTTGCACTTTGCAAACATTTTGCAATAGAAAGTTCAAATGTGTCATCAGCAATTAGATAGCTTCACAATCAAATTGTAGCAGTGAGGTCAAATCACCACCTGATGATCAAGCTGTTAATTTTTCTCTCACATTTTTTCTATGTTTCTTTCATGAACAATCTTTCACTTTCACTTTCACTTTCACTCTCAATTTCCACTCAACATGTTATGCAATGAATTTTTTTTTGATCTTCTACTTTGTTTACCAAATAGTTCAATTAGTCTTTTCAATTGAAAGGGCCAACATCAAGGCCTATTTTCCAAAGAAATGGATTAGTTAAATGGCCTTTTCATTTGCTTTATTCCTATTCACTCTCCTATCATTCAATCAAACCTTCTTACTGTAATGTTTGAAACATTATAAAATGGTAAACATTAAATTCCAAGAAATTTAATGAGCACCATTCTATTTCTCCATTAGCTTAATACACTAAAAGTGATGATGTAATTACAATAATTGCACAATCTACTGGGATGGTGTAATAGCAATAGTTGCACAAGTTTGCAACAATGCAAAAGTGTTCTTCCATGTAATTGGGATCCACTTTGTAATAATAGTTCTTTTAAACTAAAGCAACATCAATTGCATAAGCTTCTTTTTGACAACAACAATAGTTGCACAAGTTGGCAGCAATAGAGTAATGTTTTTCATTGTTTTAATAGTAGGAGGTTTTTTCTTCCTAACTTATGTAAGCATATTTTGTCCTATTATTGATGGTTTTGTACATGTGGTTGATGGTGTAGGTTGGAAGCAATTCTCAACAACCATTGACATTGGCATTACTAGATCAATGTCAATATCGATCTCTTCAACAACTTCCACATTTGTTAATTCCTTGAAGAGGGGTGTTGTAGCATTGGCTTCCATTGTTGGAAGTTGAAATGTAGGTTAAAAGTTCTAGTGATACTCTTGTCCCATCCTTGATAATTGTTTCTCTCATGGTTTTGACTTTTGTCCATGTTGAATGTAACTGGTTGTAAATCCTAACCTTTAAGGTTCATATTGAATTCTACCTTTAGCTCCTACCAATCATCTATTTGGTCTTTGATGGTTTGAGAAGTCCATGAATTAAAACGAACCTTGAATGCATGTTTCAATGGTTTTTGCAAGATCACATTTGTTGGTTGAAATTCGCTTGTGCAATTAATAGGAAAAAAAATCAACAAAATGTTTGTATGCTCTTTTTTCATCCAATTGCAAATTTTTCACTGATATGAACGCTCTAATAATCTATAATCCATACCATCTTTTGTTCCTTCTTTAACCCCAAGAACTAGATTTGGGATTGCAGGTAGGGAAGGAGGATTTTTTCACAAATTGTTTGGTTGTTTCCAACGATGACTAATGATTCTCATTAAAAATAAGATCCCAACCATCGTTGATGCAACTTGTTTTACCATTACTATTTGGTGGTAATGTCCTAGGGGTAGAACCTATAAACATTATCTATGGTGGAAGTAGATCTCCAGTAGTGCTCAATGAAACAACCATTGTCATTTGCCTCTTGTTTTCCAAACCTAGCACTTGCACATGTTTGGTTCCTTTTGATTCCCAAATTCTTTCACCACCATTAGGAACTAAATGGACTCTAGTTTGATCACTATTCACAACAAATGCAAGTTGAACGAAATATGCTTTTATAAGATAAACAACTTTATAAGCCAGGGTTAAGCCTTGAGTAATCTAATTTGGTGGGAGTTTGCTTATAGCAGTGGTTGTCACTTAATAAGTCCAACACATGTATTGTTTCGTGAATTGTCTTGACCAATTTCTTGTGACATTAAACCCCCCACATCCAAGTCTAATGAATTAAAGAGTAAAAGATTATATGATACCTTTGAGAATGGGTTACATAATCCATGTTGATAGTGGCTAACCAACTTCCTCATCTTTTGCAGGACACAAACCATTTCATCACGCAATTCAGGATATTCCTCAAGCTTTGGCAAGTTTTGTTTTGGATTTTGCATTGTTGTTTCACATTGAACAACTTCCATGTTGTTTTTTTTCAATTCACCTTATTTTGCGAACCATTCCCACATTGTACTCCTAGTCAACTTTGCACAAGGATTAGGCACTCCTAGTAATTTTTAAACATTCTACAAAAATGTGACAACAGTCTTGTTATTTCCATACTTCTTCACTACAGCTAATATTTGGGGCCAAAAATGTGGCTGAAACCAATTCTAATAAACCCCTTGTTTCTTTCTATGTTTTGAAGGTCTCTTGCTTTCATTATCAACTTTCTTGATCTCATGTTCATACAAAATCCTCACATTATGTTGGATTCTAGTTAGCCTTGCCAACCGAACGTTTCTTTTTTTGCACACTACATGATGTTGCATCCTTATTGCTTTCTCTCATTTGTGCAAGCTCCCTCTCCACAATTTGCATCCTCTCTTCACTTGAAATTGTTTGAAACAAACTAGTAATGCACCTTTGTCCTTCATTCTCAACCATGTTGCACAATGTTAAAACTAATTTAAACTAAAAGAGTATAAGATTTGCCAAGGGGAAAAGAATGTGGAAAGAAGAGAGGAAGCTTAGGAAATGCAAGAAATGCCAATTGAATTGCCATAACAAGTTCCAAGTACGTACCCTAAATGATCACAATTGGTTGTTAGGGTCTAGTTTATATGCATAGGTACCTATGTAACTACTCTAGGTACTATAATATGTTAAAATATTAGTTTTTTCATTTTTTAAATTGATTTTTTACGAAATTTGTGATTGGAGGACTGAAATGAAAAAATGAAAAAATAAAATAAAATAAAAAATCTCACTAAGCATTCCGAAACGGTAAAGGTACTACAGTGCTATTTGTTTGTGAAAACACAAAATGATATTTGGTGTTATTCCTGCATCATTTATGTGAAAATAAAGATCTCAAATGAATCTCTTTTAGGACATGTGAAATTACCTTTTTCTACACCATGCAAATGTCAAGGGGAGAAGACATGGGACTGTGCCATTAATAATCCCTTGTCCTCTGCATTGCCTGATTAGTGTAGTTGATATGAGAAAAATTGATAGGGATTTTCAAAAAATTTCCCTTGTGGGACTTCCCCATCGGGGCCCTTGTGAGATTTGTTTGCATTCTCCGTCCGAAGGCTCCAGACCATGCGTGCACGTCCTCCTAATATGCATGATCGTCCGTTTGTGCTGAGGACCCACATGGATCGAATATTTTGTGGTTATTGCTAATGCAGTATCTTCAGCGATCATGGTGAGGTTTGGGAAGAAACTGAGGCAGCGAAAGATTCATGGATGGGAGGAGTGAGTCTCAGTAGCATCCTTGAATTTGGATCCTATTTGTTAGGAAACTTTTTTGTGTTAAGATCATTGGTCTGTAGTGATATTGATCGAGACCAGTTTGCAGAAGTTCTGAACAATTAGAGTATATCAACCTCAAGTCAGCTCCAAAGGCACGCCAACTAGAATGCTGTAACCCACAACATTGCAGCCTGGCAGCAGATAACAAAAGAGCATGGAAAAAAGATAAAACAGCTGACTTTATCTAGTAGTTGAACTCTGAATCATGCAATCTTTTGTGAACTGGAAGCACAAACTACAGACCAGAAGGAATGGTATCCTTCTTTTGCATCATATAAAGACGACCTAGTCAGAAGAAAAAATGTCTGTTCACAAGCACAATCGTAAGATGTCTGAGTTTTAACAAACCACAACTTGAATTTGATTTTGGTTCTCTTTACATGTCCTGCAGTCTAACAAAGAGCGTCTTGTCCACAATTTCTTTGTGTCTGCAAGGTTGAGAAGAATATTGTACTGTTTCTGCCGATCCAACAAGAACAGCTAGCTTCTCATCGCTCTCAGTTGGCAGATGATCGTGAGGCTGCAGAAGATTCAGAACAAGGCATTGGGGCTACTCAAACGGCTGCACTACAACAGGCTTATGAGTCAGTGGGGAAAGATTTGCTCAAGCTTCTCCAGTTTGTCGATATGAATGCAACAAGACTCAGAAAATTCCTGAAAAAGTTTAATAAACATGTCGTTCCCGCCTGACTGACGAATATATGGCCTCACGCTCTAATCATCCATACTCTCAGCTTCAACACATCTTCCGCCAAGTAGTTAGTTTTCCATATCTGTCCTTGCTAATGTCAGATCTCCTTATGAATTTCCAGTAACATCGCTTTTCATTTGGAATTATGTTTTGTAATGGAAGAGTTTTTCTTGCATTAATTGCAACTGAGGTCATTTGAATCTTGGCTATCAACAACACTTTAGTGCACAAAATCAGTATCTAATACAGCAAAATTTGACTTACCTGCCACTTTTGATAAATCCATAACAAAGTCCCATCTGGGAAGATCTCATGAGGGCAGGTGGCAAGGCAGAAGACACAAGAATCAAGGGAGCTAGCACTACCATTGTCTTTGATGTAATGAAATTCAGATGTTGCATCTCCTGAGTATGTGGGAGCTGCAGATCTGCAGATCTTGCTCGAGGCTGCCTGTGGTGGTTATGGTAGGGCATTGGAGCAATGGTTGGCACTCCATCACATAATCTTGCTGAGCTTCAGAATCATGAGAAGCACATTCTCACTTCTGTATAAGCAAAAAGTTCAAGGTTAGACTTTAATGTAAGGATTTCCCCCAAATCAAAGTAGCTTTCATTTGATGAGTTTTTTTTTCATTCCTCAAATCAGGCCCTAGGCTTGGTACATCCAGCATAAGAAAATTGAAGTCACTAGTTGAAAACATCCACTGATTTTAGGAATGTACTTGAAGAGTTCCCTACACAAATTAGACTAGTTAGAAAATAGCCTATAAAACTAGGTCATCCTCACTGAGTATGAGAATTTGGCAGCAGCTGCGGATTGAATCAATCAGAAAAGCAGAGGACAAGCTCACAAATTGAACCAACTTCCTCTGTTTTCTGGGCAGTCAAGCCTTGAATGAGAGGGATGATCTACCTCAACTATCTGAAGCAGAGATAGGAATGGAGCAATACCATTTTATATCACTATTTCTCTATCTCCTAAATATGTTCTTCTACATTGAGTTTTCCTAGCCTTCTAGTATCCTGCTCTTGTGTGTGAGTTAGTACTGGCATCCATTTCTTTTCTTCAATCTCACACACAAAAGGTAAGATATAATTATAATCAAGTTCTTGCCCAGAAATCACTTATCTACAACGCCCATGCTCACAGTTGTGAACCCATTGTTGACAGGTGAACACATACATTGTGGTGCCCACAGCTGGCAAGTATGCCACAACCTTAGTGGCAGCACCCATCTTGTGTGGGGCTATTATTGGCACTATGACTGTGGCTCAGCTAGTGTCATCAGTCTACTTGAGTGCTTGGTCCAACAGATCCTACCTTGGACCTCTCATATTTAGTGCAGTAATCCTCTGTATTGGCAATGTGTTCTATGCAATAGCATATGGCTTCAACTTAGTCAGTATTCTTCTCCTTTGACAGTTGCTTTCTGGGTATGTATGCGTAGGCTCCCTGACTTATTTCACACATATTTTTGTAGTTCTTGCTTTCCTATATGTGACAAAGTCTCCATTTTGCAATGTTGGATTTGATATTTCTTTTATATATAGGATGTGCTTTTGGGTCAAAACGAGATCAAAGGACTCAGAAGAGTTATTTTACATTACTCTTGTATGTCTTTTTTTTTTTCCAAAATAAATTTTTCATGTAAATGATTTTTTTTGCAACTTGTTATGAAAAATGATTAGAATTGTCCCAATAAATCCACAAAAAAAATCTCAATCATTTTTGAATAAATATGAATTTATAAAAATGTATAGAATCCTTACAGATTTTATGTTTTATCTTGAAAAATGATGATAATTTAAAATCATATCAAAAAATGTCAAATTTTTAAAGTTGAATTTAATGTAATATAAACTACAACTTTGGTTAATGGATTAGGTACATTATACTCCATTTATATGTGGTAAAGCATTTTTAAAATTTTAAAATTTTGAATTTTTAAATGTAAATATTTTGAATTTAAAAAAAAATTTAATTTCATATTTTTGAAATTCAGAGTGTTTTTTTAGTGTGTTTAATAGGTTATTATCATTTCATATTTTTTACCATCAATTTATTTCTATTATATGAATCCTTTGAAAGTCCTTTATAAATTTATTTTTTTTTAATAACTGAATTTTTCACTTTCAAAAGTCCTTAACTAAAGCAAAACTTAAAATTAAATAAAAGAATTTCTAATTGAATTTTTTGACATTCATGTGTGTTAAAAAAAAATAATGTGCAATGATTACCATGGTTTTAAATGATAATAAATAAATAAATCTCTAATTTTTTATGACAAAATCTGACATCTGATGCCGTTTGTGGCTCTTTTGCCTGTGTTTTGACCCTTTTACTAACAATTACAGGTTGAGTATAGCAAGAGCAGTCAAGTCAACAGACAACACATCAGTGATTGTATGCTTGCAAAATTCACACTTCAAGCATCAGGCGCTTTGGTAAGTGCCAGTGCCCTAATAGGGCCTTCGCTTGCGGGGTTACTTGAAGGTCCATACACCCCCATTTGGAATTACTCTCAACGCCAATACTTTACCAGGATGGATAATGGCAGGGGGTTGGTTTCTCTTCCTCCTCTGGATCTGGCATGGCTTCAAGGAGCCTTCTCATCATGACCCAATCACTCCTAGTTCACACAGCTCTAACATAAAAAAAGGTGGAAAAGAATGGTTCAAACCTTTTGCCATCTGTGAAGACATCTGTTGCTTAGGGTTATGTTTGTTGCTCTGGCACCATTGCCATTCCCTGAATTTTATCATTCCATTTCTCGTCTTGAAGTGGCTCATGGATTGCCTCTCCTCTTTCATTCCTCCTGCAGGTAATTGTGTTGAACATAAAAATACAATACTATGAGTTTAAGCAGTGGCCTGCTTTGCATCTGAATAATAACCATATGTTTACATGACTTCTGACAGATAATGGTGACAAGGTTGTTAAAGAACATCAAGAGGAGGAGGGCACTATGGAACCATTCCTTTCAAAATCCTCAAGATTGCCTGTCATGGACGTGAACATTGCTGGTGAGATTGTCTTATTGAACTCTCGAAAGTGCAATGAAAGGATTTATGTTGAGGTTTCTGCCACCTCTTCCTCATTACAGACTGCATTGTACTGTCTCAAGAGAAGGGGCTAATCAGTAAATTGAGAACCTATGAGATAAATGAAGTTCCTTCATATAGAAAAAGTCTGCTGTTAGATAAGAGGGAAATTGTAAGTTGAGTAATGTTGACCTGTATCTTCTGAGTCAGTAGTGGCCATATTATCAACTCTTTTAGCTGCAGTTGACACATACACTTAAGCACAAAAGATAGGACCATGCAACACCATCAGCTAGAAAAGCGTTCCTCTTTCATTGTCCACTTTGTATGTGCTCAACTAATTTATCTTTTTTCTGGTGCGGATAGCTTGGACAGAGAAGACAGTCTGTCAAATCAGGAGCAAGGTCACACGGCTACTTCCATTTCTGAGGCTTATGGAGTATGCACAGCAGCAGTTAAGGTAAGAGCACATTTCAAAATCTTTCATCATTGCAGAAGCCTTCCTAGCTGCAATTCTATGAAACATTGCATTCTAACCTGCAAATAATTCTTGTTCGGCAAGAAATGCATTTCATGCTGAAGTTTGCCATGGAAATTCTGCTATATGAATCTATTCTTGTGACAGCACGCTATTTTAAGTGGAGCACCCATTCAGTAGCCCTGCTTCTAGCCTTCTTAGGGCTCACTGTTTTGCCTGTAAATTGGGTGACTGGAAGCTACACCAGCAACATCTTTCAGGACAGGTAAGATCTTCTCTGTAATGTGAATCTAAAGAACGTTCTGAAAGTTCACCTAAAGAGAGTGTTTAGAATACAGAACATGGTTTATGATGTACAGTATACCTTTGTCTTTATTGCAAGAGAGTAGCCTGGTACTCCTCTATTTGCTCCACATCTGAATATTAATGTTGTTTGATCTGCAATCCACATGCTGCAGGGTGGATTGCTTCTGTCATTCTCCTGCCAAGATCATCAAAGGAGTTAGATGGTAACCTAAGCATTTCACCATGGTCACGATGAATCTGTACCCTAGTGAATGTGATGTTTTGGCAGGCAATTGTTAGTAGCTGCTGAGATCCTGACATGCCTAGGAGTCATTGTGATTGTTGACAATGGCCTGATGCCTTACTCTGTCACCCAATACATAAGTGGTGCCCTCCTAATGTTCATTTCTGCAGAGGTTCTTGAAGGTGAATTCTCTGTTTCCTTCTTGGTTAGAAATTCTGTTCAATTGCAAAGTCAGCCAAGTAGCACATGCACCAATGTTGTAAACTTAGGTAGAACTTACAAGAGATTTTTATGTGAAAGTGATGGAATGGATTGAGGAGTGATTCTCTGTCACAGATTATCTTAGCTCATGCTCCGCATTTGCTTTTCATTTCCTTGTTTATTTCTTCCCAAATAAACTAGGCTTCTAGTCTCAGCATGTTCAAGAGATGAAACTAGTCTTGTTAGATTCTGGAGATCAGGTGAAATGTTAGTGGAGACTCGGATTGACACAGGACTTCCACTTTCTTTGCTTGTCACAGGGGTGAACTTGTTGCTGCTCTCAAAAGTGATGTCGTCAAGGTTGGCATGAGGGATGTACAATGGAGGTCTCCTTCCACAGAAGCTAGCACAGTAGCTCATGTTGTTGCTGATGGAACCATCACTGTCACTGGTTACTTTGGCAAAAGCAAGCTTCTAAATCTCACCACATTGCCCACCCTTGTAATTGGGCTTCTATCCATTGCTGGTACCCTCATCACCTACAATTCTATGTTTTAGACAGTAGTACAAAGATCAGCTGCATTCAGCTGCCAGTCCTGCAGCTCAAGCTTAGTTTACACCAAGATATTCAAAGTAGATGATAGAGAAAGTTTCTAGAAACAAGTCTATCAACTTGCCATTCAAGTATTTTGATGAGCAAGCAGATTGGTGTGCACTATCTCCTAATAGTTTCACAGATCACATCATGGCTTGTGCTCCCTCCATCACTTCCCCTTTCGCATTCCCAAGACTGCCTGCCTACATCTGTTGGTGTGCCATCACTTTTGCCTTTCCCTCCTACTTAATCAAAATCTCAACGCTTCCCTTTCTGCCAAAACTCCTGCCAGACTTTCTTGCCAAAACTCCTACTTGATCTTACTTGCTGTTGGAAATCTTGTCAGACTTATTAGATGATCCATTTTCTTGTGCAACAGATTCTAATACCCACTTTCCAGCATTCCTTGGCCTTCATCCTTTGAGAAAAATGTTCCAGAAACTGTCCATTTTCCCTGTCCAGAAGCTGGGAATGGGATTTTGGATGAGAGTTTTGGTCTGAAGTGCAGTTGAATCTTCAGCAGGTCATTTGTCAGAAGAAATCTTTGGTGCCTGTGAATACAAGTGAAGATTTTGTCCAAATGCACAGAAGAAGCTCAAGTTTTCATTTCATATAGTTCACAAGAACAGTCAGCTTTTGCTCATCAAACTCTGACATATATATGACATGTGCAGCTTCATTGTTACACACTTTACATGCACACACAATTAAGAAACAAAGGTTTGAAGATAATGAAGAATTTAGAGACTGTGAAGGTGAAGGCTAGTCAACAAAAATGTATCCAAAATCCGAGTATAGAGCAATATTGAATATCGTTGTGGTGAAAATTGTACATGTACATTATTCAACAAAAATTTGCGTAGTGACATGCGTCACCAACATTATTATTACACATGTTGAACACATTTTTACCCTGATGTGGGTTTTTCATACATGTGCAACCCTATACTCTCATGAGCTCAATACCCATTAGCAAAAGTACTACAGAAACCAATCTCCAAGTGTATATATACTTATGTCTATGAGATTGGAGAGAAAAAGAAACCCTACAATAGCAGCTTGAAAGGTAACTATTATGTCAGTAGTTCTAGCCAGTCTAAAAACAAGCATGATGAGAATGAGTGCAGTCATAACCTTGAAAGTGATGAAGTATCACTCACTTGCAAGTATCAGACCCATCACCTTCATCATGCATTATGATCTCTGATTTCATGCAAAGATCTTGTGAAAGTTCTCAATTTAGCCTACTAGTTAAGTTTTGGGTCTACTCAACTGGTCTATGCTATTCTTGACAGGTCTTCATGTTAGATTTCTATAGTAAATGCAAAGCATTGGCAATTGACAATAAGTATTCATGGTTTCAAATGCAAAATTTATCTATAAGACTAGTTACTAAGAAATGTGAAATCAAAAATTCACCAATTGAGCTACATTCATGGGGCTAACAACATCAAGACCACCGTTCAGGAACTGCTGCTGGGCAAGAATGTTGACCCTCTCAGTGGGATGAAATGGATCCCAAAAGATGTACTCATCTCTGTTACTACAGTAGCCTGTGAATGTTTCACAATCAATAAGACCAAGATATGGTCCTGCTCCACAGCATGCTGTATTCTTAACTGTAAATCCTGTCAAAAAACACACCAGTGAACAAAAATGAATGTGTAAATGTGCAAGACTCCCTAACAAAACTTACATACAAGAAGTTCATATCATTTGCTATGTAATCCACATGTTTGTGTTGCTTAGAAAACCAGTACCTAGCACACACTGACACATCTAAACTGATCAATAACTCATCAATCGAGGTATGTGGGTAGTGTTTAATTCCTTTTTTGAGTTAAATTGTGAGAAATTTGTCCAATGGAGATTGTCAATGACCTCCATGACCTAGTTTAACCAAACGTGTAAGCATCACAGTTAGCAGAAAAAAATTGTTACGAAAGTTCTGCAACCCATGATGTTCATTAGATCATGCGACACAAAGACATACCATATGAAGCAGCATTGTTGATAATATTCATGACGACTGAAAACGAGTCGATGTACACAAATACAGACCCAGGAAGCTCAGCCTGTAATTGCTCAGTCATAGGCTTCAATACTGCATTGAATCCCATTGCCATGTCTTGGATGCTCGTGATGCAACTCCCATCCAGACTTCCTTTCGCCAATTCTGAAGGAGTGCATCCTATGGGTCCAATGTTGGCCACTGTAAATTTTCGCATTCCCAAGCTGTATGCTGTCTGCAAATGATGAATTTATCACACAGAAGTTTCCATCAAGATTTCAATCCACAGATGTAAACTGCACTCTAATTGTGGCTTGGTTGAGCCTCCAAGAGGAACAATGTAATTTGGTAACTCGGTAGCTGTTCAGTTGAAACAGTTCTAAACCCAAGAAAATTGAGAATGTTGGGTAGAAAGAAGGGTATGAAGTGAAGTGTTGGTTTTGCACAGGGCAACACTGTTCAATCCTTCCTTTTTAAACACACCTGAAAATGTCCATAAAGTGTTGAAATGAGAAGATCTTGGTATTGAGGAACAGTGTATTGTTGAGATCTGGTAGAAAATGGGAGAAGATAATTGTTAATGTAGTCATTGCCTCCTATTGTGAATGAATAAACTGCATCTTCAATAAGCTGATCAGCTGCTGGTTGTCCAATTAGAGCCGCTATTTGTGTTTTGGTCTGCTGAAAATACTGAAATTGTTGAGGAAGCGTAAGCAGTGCAAGCTGCAAAAATATCAGACATGCAAACCCTAAATCACAGATGCACAAACAGTCAAGGCCACAGTCATGGTGATTACCATGTTGACAACAGTTGACATAGATCTGATGATATTATTACTATGGAATGGTCAAGGTCCTGCCCATTATGTTGGGTGAAGGCGTCAGGTAACCCCATTAGGGCGAGCCAGGCAATGCAGCAAACATGAGTATATGATCATCTGACAATCTCACCAGAGAGATTACATTTACATCACATAATGTGGTCAAGAGAATGACATGTCTGCCACCCCAATCTACCTTAATGTACAAAATAGGATCAAGAGACAAAAACCACAACCTGTGACGAAAGAAGAAGAGCTGAAAATTGTGAAATGAAACTCACAAATATAGAACCAGTATCATTAAGAATGCCAGCTCCAGCAGATGCATAATTGACACCATGCAGAATGTTGGGTCCAGTTGCTGCAGGATCAAGCACTGGCAGTGGATATGCTATCCCCATCGTCTCACCTACAACAAATCACAAGAGAAAAACTCATTTCGTGAGAGAAAAAATCACCAGCAATCTTCAGAGGGTGATATCATAGACCTATGTAACTGCAATTCTCACGAAATGTATGAATGATACAAGAAGTGCACTACAAACTGCTTCACAATTTCAAGCTGCTTGCTTGCGAATAGAATTGTGCTGCTTAGAACTTGGGCCATGTCCCAGGCAAGCTGTGTTTTTTCTTTGAAGTTCTCTAACAGAGCAGAATGGTTCAAGGTAAACAGAAGCTTGCAATTTGATTATATAAGTTACTGAGATCAAAGCATGCACTGTACTCACTCATGAGATCAGGAACAATGCGACCGTTGCAGAAGCGACCAGTGGGTTGGTGGTCAGACGTGTCGATGCCATACGGTTGATAGTTTGCCTTGGCTAGACTGTTCAGGTAGTCATTGTTGCCAGCATCCACCAGTGAGTCTCCGAAGATGAAGTTGGCTGTGGATCTTCCGGCCTCCACCACCACCACAACACTTAGCAGAGCGGCTGCCGCCATGAGCACCATCGAACCAACACAGTACCCGGGAGCCAGCAGTACTAGTTGTAGTCCCCTAGTTGTCCCTGGTGATCTCTGCAATGATCTCCCCATGTCTCGCTATCTCTCTCTCTCTGCCGAACAACTTACACAGTTAAAAAATGCTGCAGCTCTAGTACAAGCCTAATAAGCAGCAAAATGGAGAAGAATGTATGTAAGCTTTCTTGCAAAAAACTGCTTCAATGCTCGGAATCTGTTGAGTTTCTTCATCTAAAGATTTACGCGAGCTCGAAGCTCGATCTTTCCATTCTTGAGCTCAAAAGATCAAGGCATTTTTTCGAAGTGGAAAATGGAGTGCGTCTTTAACTCAAAAAAAATAATTCCATGTACTTCTGAAAACCCAAAGGAGAAAACAGCTTAAAGAGAAAAAAAAGCCTATTCCAGCTCGAAGCATGCACACTAACAGCTGGACACCTATTCGGTAAGCTATGGACACAATCTGACACCTGACAGACACGACGCTTGACAAGAACCCCTGCAGCTGAGAAGTTGACGAAACAAATACACAACTACAAACACAAATACAACATAAGTATTCATCAAAGCAATGCACATTGCACACTACAAACACTAAAAACAGATCACGAAGTTCACAAGAGTAGCCTAGACTACCACCCACACCCCACACTTGTGGCAACTACACACACACACATATATATATGAACTAGATATGGTTTCTCGTGCATGATCAATATCACTCTTGTTCTTCTACTGGTTTACCAGCTGAGCTGCTTCTGAAGCTTACAAGAAGCTCCACACAGCATTGTAGATGAAGCCACAGGAAAGAAAATAGCATGTACACACATCACAGTACTGAAGACTCTTACTTTGGAACAAAGTAGAAAGATGTCCACTTCCTAACTGCTGCTGCTGCCGAAGTCGAGAACTTGTTTCTTAGACTCAGTTGAGTACAAGAACCAGCTCTCAGCTGTAGTGCTAGATGCTGAGAAGATGATCTATGATGCAACAGCTCAAGAGATTGACGGCATTTTGAAGATGGCCGCAGCTGCTGGGAGTGACTGGAAAGGAGCTTCGTCTTCTCTTTCTCCTTCAACTGCACAGTCTCTCTGGAGGAGTGTGCACAGTTTGCACCTGCGGTGGCCGGTTCTCAGAAACCCGGACCCCACCCCGGCGGTTAAAAGGGCTCTTCATAACCCTGCTCCCTCCCGCTCACGTGAGAACCACTCGAAGAATTGGGTTCTGGTAGAAAATGAAATAACCACCTTCATAACCAGTGGATGCTTCCCCTGATCTTTCATGAGAACCTCCGGTTCTTTGGAAAAAAATTTAATGGGTGAAAATGAACAAATTGTGTGGTACAACTTTCAAAGAACCATAACTGCCGATTCCAGACTACCTTTACAACTGGAATCAGCAGTTCCCTGATTCTGAAATATCTTAAAACCAGAACCCATGATTCTCTCTGACTCCGAAATATTCAACATCTGGAACCAACGGTTTTCTGATTCTGAAATATCGAAGAAAAAAGAACCTGCGGTTCTCTGACTGCAAATTGCCAACGTGATAGGAACCGGAGGTTCTCTACAAATTCAGATCAATACTACTACTACTACTACTAGGACTAAAAACTAGTATGCCCCCATGACTGCATTAAATGTTCACATTTACTGCAGCACAGAGAGGCAAAATGGCCAAGCAATAATTACCTTGTTCTCAATGCCTTGGGTGAACTTTCTCAACGGGGTAGTACTAGGTACCTGAATTCATTTTGTTTGTGAACTGTTTTTCATTTAATTAATTATTTATTTATTTATTTTGTATTGTCCCTCCTCTCCTCTCCTCACCCCACCCACCTAATATGAATTTATGTGCAGCTTTGCTGGCCTTGCCTACCAAAGCAAGGATATTGTGTTTAGATTCATTATAGAGTGTGGTAGCTCAAGGGATTTTGGCCCCTAGGTAATAATATAGGTCTATTTTATATGAGGATTTTTGAAAGATGATATTTTGGCTTGTGGTTGAAACTTAGTTACAGAGTTACTAGTTTGAACCCCATTCCCAATGCACAGGTGTGTGTGTATTTGACGGTACATATTACAAAATTACAATTACAAACTACATTTCCAAAACCTCTTTATATACAACATTCCGCATGTATCCATCGGGACCCTGGCCGCTGAAAATGTTGATGTTTGCACTGCTTGTGACCTGTGAGATAGCAACATACAGCTAACCATGCTAATAGACCGGAGACTGCAAATATACCCCAACATTGTTCAACTTGTAAGTAAGTAGTAAGTTACTTATTTAGTAGGTATCAATCTGTTGAAAATTATTTCTTTGTTTTTGTATGTTGATGAGTTCCAATATCTAGAACCCCTCCCTGTTCATAATGGTTAGGGCTTCTGGTGCAGCCAATTTTCACATGCATCATAATAATACCTTTGGCATCCAGCATATTATTATTATTGGCAAAATTGTTTTTCTGGGCAATCTGATCATTGTA
>Ga0209611_10000585_pt1 | contig 55941 bp, 41 predicted proteins | sample S1TSphgellanicum_3_FD_187693 | JGI IMG/M metagenome (GOLD analysis project Ga0209611, IMG submission 187693) | Host-associated microbial communities from peat moss isolated from Minnesota, USA - S1T2_Fc - Sphagnum magellanicum MG (SPAdes) (version 2) | ecosystem: Host-associated > Plants > Peat...
ACATGTATGAAGTTATAATGTAAAGATCATTGTGTATTAAAAGGCATCACCAAAAAACCCATCTACTTTCTTTTTGATAGAATATACATGCTTGAATCAAATATTACACTACAAAAAATAGGCTTTTGAAGTTATTTACATTTTTTAAAAAAAACTTAAAACTTACTTTTACAATGTGAAAATTTAAATTTAATGCATAATAATGAAAAATATCTTGTTAGTAATCATTCAACTAAAATATTACAAGCATAATAATTTTGTGATGGGTTTTGGTTGTACCTTTTGTTACTTTGACAAGTAGACTATCAAGTACATTTAACATGTTATCACCTTCAAAATAGATAAAAATTGAAGAAGATATGGGAATTGAAAGTAGGTGAGGTAAGTGTTTAGTCATAGGCCTAATTCACACATTCCAATTTAGTACATTCATGCTCTTTGTGGTTTTTTTCCATTGGTTCTTTGCATTTGAAGCTTAAAGAACTAATGTAAAGCTTAACTTGTTGCACCCATAGCTTTTTAGATCATTCAAATTGAATAAGATATGACATTCTAAAATGAAGGGTCATTTATGGAAGAAACACATTATTTGATTTTGACATGTTTTACGTTTCTTTTGTGTTGCTACTTTGCTTTTGGAGCTTCAAGAGGTAATGTAGAGCTTATCTTAACATTCCCATAGCTTTTTGCATCATTCCAATCCTAAAAGAAATGAGAAAGATCTATAAGTTTTTAGTTGTAAGCTTATGTGTGTTGTTAGGCTTGTCTTCCCATGGTGGAAACTAAAATATTTGTCCCATATTGTTAAGCTTTCATTTCAATAATTAGAACTATATAAGCAAATGCACTAGGATGATGGAGAACCAAAGTAAACATGAAAATGTAATAGCCATTTGGGATGAATAAATAAAAAATGCCCAACTTTAAATGCTAAGTTAAATGAAATAGGACTTTATTTGTATATTAAGTATAGGCTTAACCTAATACCTATGTTTAGCTTTAGCTTAGGCACCTAGGTCTAGCTTTAACATAAGCCTAGACAAGGGGGCTTAGGTTTAGACCTAACCCATCCCTCGGTAATTAGGTTGTTGCCTATGATTAGGCACCACATACATCTATAGGCTTAAGTTATGCCAAGTGGCATTAAATTATTGGTCCACCCCAAACCCTATTAAATTACAATACATGTCATCCCACCATTGGCCAAATGCATTGACCATTGTAGTTACAACATAGTTGACCTCTCGATTTAATCTTTATTATGGCCAATCACTAGTGGAATGCTTTGGGTGTGCCATGTGTCATCACATCATTGGTTAAATTGACATAATTGAAATGTAGTTGAAATTGAAATTGATTATTTTGTTGACATCATATGCAATCAATGGATGAATTTCATCCATTAGTTGGAGGAAATTGACAACATTTCATGACTAAATTGGTAAAATAATTTGCAACTAGAATAGATAATCATGGCTATTGATGTTGTTTTGACACGTGGTAAACATTTTCAACTGGAATGTCATTGTCGATTTGTACTTGTTAATTTTTTTTGGTTTGTAATTGAGAAAAATATTTTTCAATTGCAAAAAATACATTGCAACTATTTTGTCACTTTCAATTATGTTTTATAATCAAAATGTAGTTGAAAACATAGTTACAAAAGGGGGGTTTTTCTACTAGGGATTGTTTTCCTTAGTAATCCAAGATTTCATTAGCCTTAATCACTTGACCATTCCATGTACCATGGAATGATATGTTACAAAGGCCATATTAACCAAAGGAATTGTTATTCCCCAATTTACCAAGCACACTTTTATGGGTCATTAGATACATGAATTTTGGCCATGCTATTTGGGTATCCTTAAGTCAACAAGGAGAAACAACTTATATGAGTACCTTAGTCCTTGCACATCATTTTTAGGGACATTGCACTGAAGGTTTTCCATTCAATGTCTATGTACATGCTCGTATATTGATCTTCTTAACTATGTTCATGCATATTGTTTATTAAATATATTGGGTATGTATTTGAGAAATAAATCTATTAATGACTAATTAATATTCTAATTTTTTAAAAAATAATATTTTATTGATTGATATAATAAATTATTGATAACTAGGCAAGGGATGTCGATAGTCAAATTATTTTGGTTTTTTTAAAAAATTATTGACTTTAAAACATCATGAATTTGTATCAATTTTTGAGCATTCAAACTTTGCAAGTAATGAAGCTTATTTTACATAAAAATTGACAATCTAAATTATTGTGCTTCCCTTCTCATTTTTCAAAGCTTGTATTAATATATTATTGTGTTTTCACATTATATAATTTTCCTTCTTTGGGATTTAAATTGACTTTGTAATCATTCATTTATTGGTCATGTATTTTTATAACATGCAACTGAAATTTCGATTCACATGTGATGAATATTTTGTCAAATGTAAAATGAACATGCATGCAACAAAAAATTCAATTGCATGTATTTTCATTTTTCACGGGATTGCAATTTCATAGGAACATGGGATGAAAATTTGAATCACATGCGGTTACATGCATGTTCATTTAAAAAAATTCATGGGTACATGCAACCAAAATTTTGGTCCCATGTATGTGAACATGTGACCAAACTTTTCCTCCCTAAATTTCATCTTTCTTAACTAATTTCACCTCATCCATCATCCAACTTTCAGAACTTTTCCAATTTGAATATCATTGAATGAACCTATCATTTTGCATTAAGATAAATATGATAACATGAAAAAAATGACCATTATTTTTTTAAAATGATTATAACTTAGTTAGAATGATCACAAAAGTCGTTTTAAAAGGTCCCTTTTTACAGTGATGTTAGGTACCATTTAAACGTTTAAATGAAAAAACGTTTTTTTGTCGTTTAAATGGTGTTTAAATGTTCTCCTTTGGTACCAAAAAAACGCCCATATAAAAAAACAGTGCAGTGCCCTGCTGTAGTGCCAGTTGCACTGCGAAGTGCGGTTCGTCGGCGTCGCCCCAAACATCGTCGTGCATATAAAAAGACGGTGGAGTGCCATGCTGCAATGCCAGTTGCACTCAGCACTACGGTTCGTTGCGCCAAACGATGCGTTGCTCGTTTGTGTCGTTTGTTGATGAGTGCAAACACCGGCAAGCATGGAACCAGGCGCAAACCTTGTGATACGCGTTAACACTTTATCCAAATTGATCACATGGCTAACAAGACGCAACGTTTCGTTCGCTGCGTCCATTGCATTGACGCGTTCAAAAAGGGTGTTCCTGGTGCTCGTGAGGCCATTGATGTGCAAAGGGAAAAGAACGCCATGGAGTCACACTTGCGTCAGTGTAAGTTTTATGAAATGCAAAACATGCACATGTCTGATCCGAAGCCCAGCACCTCTCAAGCTCAACATCCTGGGGTTGGGCCGCTGATTTCGTCCCGGACATCAACCAACCATAACAGCTCCAAGCGAGCACGCTAACAACCAATCCTCAAGTATTGTCCAGCTCCTATTATGAATGAAGAAGGTTGAATTTCATAGCCTCTTGCTGGAATTCCAAGCCGAAGCCAACTTTCCTGAGTCGTTTGTCAGTTGGCAGAGCTTTCGGCGCCTCATCAAGTTTTGCAATGCGAAAGCCGCAAAAGCGTTACCTACCCGCTAACTTCTGGGAGGCCCAATCTTGAACAAGTACGCAGACTAGGTGGACTCAGGTGATCATGCAGCGTTGAAGGCGGCGACACCACCTGGTTCGGGAAAGCGCATCAACTTCCTGTTCGACACTTGGGAAAATATCGCAAAAACGCACATTCTCGGTGTCATTCTGTCATTGGCGGGCCTCTGCGTCACGTTTAGCACATTCACTTGTGGAAGTCGACATGACGGCCTGGCCATTGCCGAGCATCTTGAAAGCATCCTACTATCGATGATCACCCAAGGTTGGGATGTTGGCGCCGTCGTCACTGACAACACCGACAATTGTGCCCGAGCTTGACACATCTTGGCATTGCGCTGGCCCAAGATCGTATTCCTGTTCTGCTATGCGCACCAAATCAATCTGTTGTGGTCAAGGACGTCATCGCCACCAGCTGGCAAATTACGGTCTTTTAGGCGCACGCCATTGTCTCGACATTGAACAAGTCGATTGCGAAGTGGTTGCATTGTTTGTGCGACGTCATGAAGGCAACGTACGGGTACACTTTGGCTCTTGTCCAAATGGCCGACACGTGATGGAACTCAGTTCAAGGGATGCTAGCATCGTTGTTGCGGGTGAGATTAGCCTGCAAGATGTTCATCTTGCGCTGGAGCTCACACGCTGACTTCCCTGATGATTTGTATGCACTTGGTAGCGACACGTTCTGGAAAAAGTGCGAGGACACCGAGGCCCTGATCAAGCCGTTGACGGTAACGTCTTTCCGTCTATAGCGTGATCAGAACACCATGGCAAACGTTGTGATGAACTATGGCGCCATCTTTTTGGCCTTCTACAATCATCTAAAAAACGCTTTGCTCGTGCCGTGTATTGAGAATCACTAACATGATTATGAACAACCTCTGTTCATTTTGGCATTCTTCCTGCACCCATGACATTGCTCAACGTTCAAAAAGATTGCCGATGAAACACCCCTGACCTCGCTTGGTCAGTTGTGTAAGTTTGCGATCTTTTATTACACACATTTCATCAACGAGGACATCGGCCAGCTCCACGACGAGGTGTTACAATGGTGGGAGATGGGCTCACTGGCCTATGGTGTTACGGATTTGGAGGAGTTGGCAGGTCCCCTTCGTTTGTGGGACTTCGTCAAGTTCGCATTCAAGGGCTCGCGCTTGGCTCGCCTGGCTCTGGTCATTCTGTCCATCATCACCAATACGGCAACCTATGAGCACTTATTCTTCGAATTAACACAGATTCACACCGCAAGGCACAATCGCCTCAAGCCTGACAAGGTCAAGAAATTGAGCATCGTCTGCTAAGCCGTCTGCAAAAAGAATGCGATCGAGCTGCAGAGTCAAGAAGTGAGCGCAAGTATGCCTGGACGCATCATCGAGGCCAAGGAACGTAAGATTGTGGGTGTTGTTGATGACAGTGACCAGGAGAATGCGGTGGATGTGCAGATGGAAGAGGAGTGCGTTGAGCAAAAGGAGGATGATCAAGAGCAGGACGGTGAGGAGGAAAAGGAAGAAGAACTTATGGAAGAGCTGATCGACCATGTCCTGTTCGAGTGGAGCAGCATCCTGGGGCTGGGCATGGGTGAAACGGACGCGAATGATGATGAAGGGCTTGAGGTCGTTGAGGAAGGACAAGTATGTCCGCCATGGCCGACGGGAAATGTGCCAAACTGGCCACAAGAGCCCACCCCCGCCAAGCTCACTAGCTTGCGTGGCAGGAAAGTGCCTTTGGGGGTCCTATTTGAAGGTGTAGACCTTCCTAACTCATACTAAATGGAAAAAATTACGTTTAAACGTAAAAAAACTGTTTAAACGTTTACTAAATAAAAAAACTGTTTAAACGTTTACTAAATATGTGACGATCATTTTTAACAACACAACTTTCAAAGTGAAGCTAAATGAATTACATGTATCCTCCTTAAACACTTAAGTAACACTACAACTTAGTTATAGAATCTTGGAATTGACACAATATATATTCTTTGATTAATCTAGAGCTTATTTCCTTGGCCTTAGGGTTATAGTCATTTTCTATTAAGATAAACACTAGAATAATTGATTTCATAATTGATTTATAAAATCTTGACTAATGGTAAAACTTAAGGGGAAGTTGATAGCTTGGTAAAATGATCAAAATGCTCTCCATCAAGTTCGAATCCTCAATCTTTCCTTTCAAACCTTCCTTCCAAAGATATTTCCTTCAAGAAGCACATCACATGCCCTTGGTGAAAAGGCACCCCATTTCAAGTGTATTAAAAGAGTGTGATCTAGTGTTGTGTGAATGTAGGTTTAATATCTATACCCTTTAAATCACATTTAAAACATATTCCAGATTATTTACCAAAGGGATATATATATATATATATATATATCATCACCCAAAATTTTCCTTCTAGGCTAGATTGAGGAATACCAAAAACTAAAACTTTGTTGGGTCAGGTCAAGTTTGGATACCTACCACCATATACACTTTTGGTAGGTATGTAATTGAGGAAGTTTTACCCAACTAAATAGTCAAGAAATGGCTAAAATTTGGAACTCTATTCCAGTCAAATTTCTAAAAGCCAAGTCCAATGGGATTTTGTCCACCTTGGTTTTAAACCCTTTTTTTTCGTTTCCACATTAATAGTTATGAATTTATTTTAAAATTTTCCAATGTTGTGCCAATTTGTGAGCATTTCAAAAGGGATTTAGCATTAAATGGTGATATATATATAGAACCTTAGGTAAAAGGGAAATTTTTTGTTAAAAACATGCAACTTTCTACCATATGCAATACCCTAAACCCTAGTAACAAGAGGCCATGTAGGTAATAGAATCATGCTATCATAAATTGGGGTACATCAATACTTCAGTGTACATTTTTAAAAAATACAACTTGTCTTGTTGGTGACCTTGTTCTTTGGGAACATTGAGCCAGTTGGTGCGGCATTGAACTCATTACACATGTTTAGTGTCTTCCCTCCTCACTATGCTCAAATGTCCTCCATTTAAGCCACCATTTACAACTACACTTCTAAAAGAAAACCAAGACTTTACACTTGTGGAATTTATTATCATCAACCCCCACCAAACATGAGGAAATATCATCCCTAAATCCAAAATCTATAGGTCAAACATTAACCAAATGCAAAGTTGTGTGAGTTGTGAATGAACTTGTCATTTAAAAAAATGGGAACATGTGTTCTTTTTAAGTTCTTTAAAAAGTAACCATACACATGAGATGTTCATGACATTCATTACCTAAAGCTTTTCAACTTTCCAACTCAGTTATTAGAATTGTTGACAACAAGGGTTAAGGTTATATCACAGTTATATACCAAAACTGGTTATTTGAAAATTTTGAGAATTGATGGGTACATTGGTATGGTAATCAAAAAGTGTCCTTTTTTCTAAGAACCACCCAACACAGGTTATCACCTAGGCCAATTAAAAACCATAATTTCCTTTTCATGGCCCTTGAGGAGAACATTGTATCCTAAGCACATGTATAGAAAGAACATTTCAACCCACATATGCTATTTTAAAGCTTTATCAATATTTACAACACCAACATACAATGTTCATTATTCCCTCATCCCCACTCATAAACATGAAAACTTTGAGAGTGTGAAATGAAAGTCTAATTAAATGTCACCACATAGGCCGATAAAGAAAAATCATTTCATTATACATATTGACCCTCTTAATAGGCACATACACTTAGGTATTTACTTGTCCACAATACATTTCATATTACTTTATTGATGTATTATTTCATATGGACTATAGTGTACATGCCAATTTATTGTTATGGGTGCAAACAATAATACCTATTCCTACATCAATAAATCATGGTTATGACACATCTGTGAGATTAATTTTATGGTTTGGTTTATCACTAGGCAAAATATATTGTGTTTATTATGGCATTTATTATATTAAGATTGTGGTTTGACATTAAGTTATGCAACATATTATACAAATGTCAAGCTAATTGGTGTTTCCATGGTACAAAATACACATTTGTGTCAAAATTGGAAGTACATATAGTATAAAAAATAATAACACATAAAATTTCACTCATTTTGAATTCTTTTTTAAATCACATATGGTTTATTTTAAGACAAGTTATATAAACCATGAATACACAATTAATTCATGTTTTTGCCTGTATGTTTGTAGACATCAATAGTTGAATAAAAGCTATTTAAAACACCTTGTTTAACAATAGTTTATTGTTTTTCATTAATTTATAGATTTGACTTCATCTTTCTAGAATGATTTAAAAATATTTTATTCAACTACATCTTTAATGGGGGAACATTTTATAACTTAAAAAGGATCATAATAATTAACATTATCATAACATAATGCATTCCTAAATATTTATTTATCATTTAAGATGAACATCATTATTTTAAGAAAAAATAAAATTTTCATGCAAAAAAAAATTTCATTGCAAATGAGATTTTTGCATTTTCAAAAACACTTGGAGAAGAATCATAAGAAACTTTGGAGTGAGTGGAATGAGCCAAAAAAGGATGGGCTTGAAATAAAAAGGTGAGTCACAATAAAAGGTTTGGCCCCGCCACATTAACTATTTTTGTCTTCTTTGGTAATTATGTTCCTTACGACAAAAATAATCTTCACCAAAAGAAATTTAAAGATGATCTATTGTTGTTGATTGCTAAAGAGCTTGAGTCATTATCATTTGTGGAATCACCATTTTTTAGAGATTAATTTTGAGGTTCAATCCTTGCTTTAATTTTCCATCGAAACAACAATTGAAAGATGATATTTTTCCTAGGATGGTAGAAAAGACTAGGAAGTAGTTTGTATTTTCGACCCTTGATTCATGTACTTGCAAAAGAAGTTTTGATCTTTGGATTTTTCGAAGGGGTGTGGATATTTTTGTGGTTGTTGTTCATTTTTTGGATGCCAAGTGGGAACCTTGTCATGTAGCTATTGGATTTTTTTGAGGTTGTATATACATTTGGAAATGCCTTGGTTTTGCAAGTGAATGATTTGCTTGCAAAACATGGGCTTAAGGTTTGTGTTATAACATACATAAAAAATGAGGGAGGTAATATTTTCAACATGACTTTTATTTTAACTTTTGTTGTGTCTTGTGAAGTTTTGGGGTTGTCAACATCTTTTATAGGGATTTGTTGGGGCCATGCAATGTCCAAGAGTTGCCAATACCCCACAAATAACTCCAAGGTATGTGTTGGCTTGAATTCACTAGAAGAAATGTTGTCCATTCTAACCATATTTTTGCAATTATTATGCGATTAATGTCCAAACCAACATATTTTACAACTAACAATGTGAAAGTCCACATGTCCATGTAGTTACAACTTGTTGTGGTCACATATGTAATTACTTGAAGGGTTGAACCAAATTCTAGTTGTAGATGTGACTACAACTTACGACTAATAGGATTTTCATTGAAATGTAAATGAAAAGTGAATAATGTCATCCAATTTTGATTGCATCCATTGATGGATGATAACATAGTTGTTTTTGCAACTATAATAATATATTCTACCACATGTACAAAGAAATATAGACCACACATGGGAAACTTTATTATTTCAATTGGACTATTATCCCTTCTTGTTTGTAATTATCCATGGGTTTTCCATGATATAATATTTAATAGCTAATAGGTTGCTATAAAAGGCTATTATAACCTAGTTGGTAAATTAAGCTAGGTAAGCTTAATAGGTTACATTAAACTAAGTAGGCCTATGTACATTGATAGCCTAGCTTAACTTGCATATTTAATTAATTGGCTTAAGTTATTTATAGGTAGTAGTAGGCTTGTTTACTAGGTATAACTAATAGGTTGCTAGGTTATGAAGGTTAAACCTAATTAGGCTAGGTAAACTAGGTAGGTAGTTGGTAGGCTAGGTCATTAATTAATAGACTTGGTAGTAGGTAGTAAGTAGGATAGGTAATAGGTAGGTTAATTAATTTTTTGTGTGAATATGTGATCATGTTTTCTAATTAATTAATTAATTACATACTTAATGAATTAATTAGATAGGCTAGGTAGTATGTAACAAGTAGGATAGGTCATAGTAGGTAGTTACACTATGAAAAAATATAGGGTTTGACAATTGAACTTGCAATTGGGTTTTCTAGTTGCAATGGACATTTGCAACTCATGGTATTTATACAACCTTGAGTGCTATTAGATAAGTTGTAGCAATTGCAATGGACACTTTATGTCATATACAATATTGTATATATGGTGTAACTCACATGTAACTATATGCAACTTCTTTGCAACTAATCTCCATGTCAGATTCCCACACACATTCCAAGGTGGTGAATGAAATTCTAACATGACATTTCATCGATTTGTTGACAAATGATGTATGTTAATACCTTTTGTAACTTATTTACAACTATTTTACAACTAGTTTGATGAATATAATATTTAACTATTTCGTTCATCCATTTGATGAATGTATTTCATTCTTATATTTTATAATTTATCTACAATTATTTTACAACTAGTTCAACAAATATATTTTTTCATTATTTCATTCATCCATTTGATGTGAATGGATTCTATCCCAATCCTTTGCAATTTATTTACAACTAGCTCAATGAATATATTCTTTTATTATTTCATTCATCCATTTGAGCAATGAATTTTGTTCCTATCTTTTGCAACTAACTTACAACTAAAGATGAAATGAAAATAAATGATTGAGTGACTAATTGACAATGTGGCCAAATTACCAAGTCCATTTCACCCTGTGGACTGCTTGAAATGAGATTCAAACTGCCCACAAATATAAATATTTCTGGTGTGTGTACAATGCCTAAATTTGTTTTTCAGTCTGCTGAAACTTCTGCCCCAAAAAACTCACGATGCCCCATTTTGTTTCTCACTGGTGGCTTTTGAATGAAAGGTTAGCTCTTTGAAAATTTGTCCATACAATTGCATCAATGAAACTTCATCCATTTCCCCATTGAAAAATCCACAAATGTTTTTTTACAGATGTTTATGCATGGAATCTGACTTTTAATGCAAAAATAAAATAAAATACTACACATCAGGCATAAAATATTATATATAAATCATAATTCTTGGATGAACTTTATTACATCCTAAGATTTTTCAGATGGACTCCCATTCAATTATGTTGAGTTCAAATCCACATCACTCCAAAAAATGGATGCAAAACAAATGTGAAATTTGAATTTTTTGAAATTATTATTTTTTTCCAGAAACTTTTTTGCACATAGGTTGGATACCACAGATGAAGAAAGAAAATAAAAGTGGAGGGCATTACATGAGTGTCTTGGAGCAGGGTGTTCCTGAAATAAGGGCACCTTCCAACTCGCACCTTGAAAAGCCCTTATTTGGGGAACACCCCCATGACCTAAGACAAGAATATCAGTCCGTCCTTTCATAAAGATAGAGAGGAACAAACGACTATTACTTATTAAGGAGGAGTACAAGGACCCCACATTTCAAATGGAGAGTTATTTAATTTCAACTTTCAAAGGTCAGCAAATATGACGAAATTTGACCATACTAAGGTGACTATTTGCGTATGAATGATGACGACATGAGCTTTTTGCTTGTCATGCCCATTGTGGAATGGATTATTGTAATATAAGGGCCATGTCTGCCCATGTCTTCAGCCATGTCTGTCCAATAATTAATAAATTGTTAGATTTGAACTCACAGAGCCTGATTTAGTCTAAGCACAGGATATTTGTATTGTTTAGAAGTAATTTAAATGGATTTTGTGATGTTTGCCATGGTACCAATACCATGGGTGCTGGTTCACCCAAGGCATCTCCAATGGTGCTCACTATGTGACCCTGTGAAAAAAAAAATTCACATCCAAGTTTAGTTATTTACTTTTTTCCAACCCCAGCCATAAAACTGAAACAGAAAAAAGGTCGGGGAACTACTAATAGCAAACCACCTGGACTAATCAATCATCATGATGATGGGCCATTCAGAAACACCGACCCGCAGTCCGATCGTATTTATGACACTCTCTTTTCTGCAGGTGTGCACCGTTGCCGCGCCGTTGACCAAGCCACCGCAAACTGTGCAATTATGCTGAGCCAAAACCATTTTGCCTGAGCCAAACCGGCATAGCTTCACTTTTCTTCATCCAATTTTACTGTGCAGGATCAGGTGCTGAGCGCAGCTGGAGATAGTTTTAAACACACCTCCCAGGAAGAGAACTTCACCTTTCAAATTACAGAGATTGTACAAAAGGAGAAGGTAACCATTTTTTGAGAAAAAGTTTAAAAAAATTTGTCGTACATACCTTGTTGGTAGTAAAAGCTAGTTGGGAACATTAAAAGCATTTGAATTTTTTAATTAAATGCCAATCAAAGTAACCAATTGCCCCCCCCTCCCCCAAATAGATCCCAAAATTTAAGGAACCCCTTTTTGACTCGTTTGGGCCTAGCCGTGAGCAATGACCTCAGTTGGACCCTCAAATCCAGGAGCAGCCTGAAAGTAAAGCCTGAAAAGAACTCTTTCAATTTCAACTTGGTACTGAACGCAGCTACTCAAGGACAACTTCATATTTCCAAATGCAAGGATCTTGAAAAGTGTAAGGTTCATTATTTTAATGCGTCAAACTAGCTGGTGCAGATGTCATGGTACGTATTACCTTGTCACTCAAGAATTGGAATATAAATTACATGCATCCGGCACAACAATTGTGCACTCAAATTCGACAAGTTCAATTTGCATTGATGTGTTTGCTTGATTGACCTGTTGCAACAGAAGTTCAACATGTCTGGGCTCTTATCATCTCTCCTGTTGCAACAGAAATACAACATGTCGGGGCTCTTACCATCTGTGCTGTTGATTAGTACTACTGCATTCTTGGCTAGTTTTTTTGTGCACTTGCTGTCGAAGTATGTCCTGTTCAAGCAATCTAGTAGCTTGCGGTTGCCTCCAGGGCCACGACCTTGGCCTATAGTGGGGAATTTGTTGCAGTTGCGTCAGGGCGGTGGGAATGTGCATGAAACATTTATGAACTGGGGGAAACAGTATGGGCCTCTCATCTACCTTCGTCTTGGTTCTGTGCACACTGTTGTGGTGTCTTCTCCTGCAATGGCCAAGGAATTTCTCAAGACACACGATCAACAATTCCACTACCGTCCCACACAAGCGATGTTTGGCGAAATTGTATTTGCCAACAAGGGTATGATATTTGCGGAAGGAGGTCCCATGTGGCGGTACTTGCGCAAGATTTGTATGACTGAACTTTTCAGTGTGAAACGTTTGCAATCATTCCAACCGATCAGAACCCAAGAGATTAGTAGCACACTAAACAATATCTACATGGAGAGCGAGGAAGGGAAAGTGGTGAATCTAAACTTTCATCTTACATGTCTTATCAACAACATTGTGACACAGACGCTGTTTGGGAAAAGGCATTTATTCAACTCTACCTTATTTCTATCAATTCCTTTTTTCATCTTCTTCTCCTTGTAGGAACGTAGTTAGTGATCAAAACCTAGTGTTCTTCACTAAGCTTCACATGAATTCATGAGTTCAAATTGTGTGTTGTTGGCAATTAGGTTCTACGGAGTGGAGGAGTCAAGGGAAAATGACGCGATTCATTTCAAACAATTTTTTGAAGAAGTTGACCGTTGGTTGACAACTCTAATAATTAGTGACTACTATCCTTCTTTACGATGGGTAGCGAGGCTTCAAGGGATTGAGGCCGCCATGCACGGATTGCGCAAAAGAAAAACTCAATTTGTCCACAAAATGATAACAGAACACAAAAGTTTAATTGCTACAACAGATCAAGTTAAGGATTCAAGAAACAAGAATACAACAAATAAACCCAAAGACTTCATGAGTGTGTTGCTTTCTGCACCTCGAGAGGATGGGACTGGAAACATTGATGATGAGACAATCGAATGTGTTGTCATGGTAAGAAGATGGGTCATGCTATGAATTTTGTACTTCTTTTTACATTATGTACAATAACACATGTTTCACTAAAGTTCAATAGTCGCACATGATCACAAAAGCCATGATTTCTTTCTGTCAAACAATCTTTAATGATGATCATAGACATGTTGATATAATTCAAGATTTCGCATTGTCAAGATTTGCACAATTGTCGAATCAATGTTGAAATTGTTTTTTACAACCAATGAACTAGTAAATGATGAATTTGAGTTTGTTCACCATTTGTTGCAGGAGTTGATAGCAGCTGGAACAGAGACATCGACGTACACAATAGAATGGGGAATAGCAGAATTAATACGAAATCCGATGGTCATGAAGCGTGCACAAACGGAGTTAGAAACAGTGGTCGGAACGAATCGCATAGTTGAGGAAGCAGATCTTTACAAGCTCCCATACTTGCAAGCTGTGGTGAAAGAGATTCTCCGTCTGCACCCTCCTGGTCCTTTACTCCTTCCTCATAGTTCACTTGATGAGGTTTGTCAAGTTGCAGGAGGTTATGATATACCACCACGTACAAAAATCCTGGTGAATATTTGGGCAATGGGACGAGATCCTTCAATTTGGGAAAGACCTCTGGAATTTTATCCTGAACGTTTCCTGCAACAACAACAACATCCTGAAGCTCTCAAACATGATCTTCAACCTAATTTTCTACAACAACAACATCCTATTGTAGACAAGACCGTGGATGCAACGAAAACCGTGGATTCGAAGGAAAACACCTTTGAGCATTTGCCATTTGGGAGTGGAAAACGAGCATGTCCAGGACGTGCTATGGGAAATTTGGTGGTGGAGATTGCTTTAGCACGCTTGCTCCAAGGCTTCAATTGGGAGCTCCCAAATCAACAAGATCCCAAGACCCTTGACATGACTGAACAATTTGGCACGGTTATTCACAAAGCTCAACCATTGCATGTCCGGCCATATCCCAAGTTGCCTGCTCATTTGTTTAAGTAATTTAAAGCTCACAACATTCATGAACATTAAACCAATGTCACATGATTGTGGGTTAATTACCAGCTTGAGCTTTCAAAACAAAAAACTTAAAACATCACTAGACTTTGAACCATGAACCAATGTTCAGTGAAAATTTGGGAAATGAAAGCATGGCCCCTCGTTACAAGTAATGATAAAATAGTTTTGACATATTGAAAGTATAGAAATAGTTAATTTGAAGATTTAAATGCTTCATATTATTATTATAATTTTGAAGAATCATATCTTCAAATGTATATGTTTTTGAAAATTGCATCTATTAGTCAATTTCAAATGTACTAGTAACCTACTTTTATTGTATTAAAGCTTTTCAAAAGTTGTATTCAACTTCCTTTAAACTCAATGGAAGAGCTAATATGGTTTCACATTTTTATCTATAAAGTTTTTTAATATACATTCATGTGTCTATGTCAAAGGTTGTTTTGGTTTTAAACTAGATTTTGGGTGGATATTTGATTTTATTGAAAATTTCAAGTTCTTGTTTTTTAAATATTTCAAAAATAAAAAACCATCCATTTTGGGTTTTGGGTAAAATATCTCAAAGAATCACGTATTCTATTTATTACAAAAAATTCAAAAAACCAAAGAAATTCCTAAAAGAACTAGTGGTTTTGTTAGTAGATGTTTGATTTTTTTTAATTTTAAAAAAAAAATCATGAACATTATACATCATAATATGAACCCATTATTTGATTTGTTTGAAACCAATAGTTACAAACTTAGGAATTGGCTCTAATAACCAATGGGGGTTTGGTGCAATTTTTAATTACCACCTAGCATTAGAATAAATTGGAGTATTAGATCGGTACTTGATTTTGTTAAATAATTGTGAATTTTAAAGTTTTTTAATATTTCAAAATCATTTAGAACTATTGGTTCCAGGTTCTTGGGGGAAAAATAATCAAAGAACCATTGGGCCCAATTATTTTAAAAACTTCAAAGGACTAGTGGGTTTGTGGGTAGGTATTTGACTAGGTAGTTATGAACTTTAAGAACCACTTGGATAACCAGTGAAAGTTTGGTGCAATTTCTAATACTTGCCCAACATTGGAATACACCAACACTCGTGACCCATCAATGTTAAATTATGCACAATACAGGATGGATGATGTGTGAACAAGAAGCATTGTATCATTGTATTGTTGTCTGATTGCTAACCATGGTTAAATATTGTATCAACCATTACACATATCTATCTACCTAGTTGTCATCAAGTGCCTTACCTACTTACCTGCCTAGATGGTAACCTCTTATATTCCCTACCGACATAATTACCTACAGATAGTAATCATTTATCTCCCCTACCTACTTAATTACCCATGGTGCTCACCCACTTACATGGGTAGCTAACTAGGTAGTGTGAGATGTAAGTAGGAGGTAAGAGAAGAGCCTTTGTAACTTAGTTGTGAGAGGTGGAAAGTGTTTCCAATGTATGGTGCACTCATTAGAATTCTCCACACCCTCATAGTCCATCAAAAGTTTTGCTTAATTACAACATATATATGCAAGTATGGTGAATAAGTTTTTAAGAAGCCAAATTATGCAAACTAAAGTTTTTTTTAATGTTACTATTTCCTAGTTTCAACATCAATATTTACTTACATCAAAATGGGTTACATAGGATTTGTTAATTGACTAATTTAATTGACTTTTTTTGTGATCAATTTCCTTATTCCTTTTCATCTCATTCCATTATGAATCTAGCATTCTTTGCTAGGTGTTCAAAAAACTTGAATGTTTGAAACCACATTGTAAGAAACAACTGATTGAAACAAAAAATGGGCTCAATATATTTTTATGCACCATTTCAAAAGAAACTTTGACCCTTTCATCAATATGGTGATTGTCAACTATAGATATGACACAAATATGCAAAATGTTGTTGTTAATCAATTCAAGATTAGATGTCCACATTTGAATATGCAAGCCATGGCTTTGAAAACAAAGCTTGTAAGAAACACCCATTGTTAAAATTCTACTTATAGGATTTAGATCTTTAATGTCAATATAAAAATATTGCAAATTGAAGCCACAAATAAAAACTTTCATGGTTTAAATTTCAAAAATGAATTAAGGTTGTGGTAAGTTAGATCTAGTTTATCTTTTCCAAAGCAAATGCATTTAGTGTAAAGAATGGGTCTTATATTGTTGTTAGCATTCAATTTTTATCCCCAAGGAAATCATAACATTCATGTTGATGGACAAGATCATTCATCTTCTCAATTGGATTCATAGGCAACCAAAGGTTATGTCTGTACCTTTGAATATTAAGGGAGATTCATTGTTGCATCCATATTCCTTCATATTACACATTCAACAACCCAATTTTTGATAAATTATTTATGATCCAAATTCACCATCTTTGGCAATGATTTGTATTAATGCTCATTTGCAAGTACACATGATTACTAGCCTTCAAACCATCCCATTAAACAAACAATACACATATAAATGCAGAGTATGTAACTTATTGTTAATTCCTTCTTTAGGTTATATTAAATTGAATGTGTTTATCTATAGACTTTGTACCACCACAAATATGCAGAGGTGATATTTGTTAGTTGTTTGTGTTATTTATGCATTCAATCTTGTTCACAATCTTTTTATCTTTTTTCATTACATAACATTGGTTTACAATGAATAGTGCCATTGGGTAGTGCATGGGGATCAAGTTGCCATTCAATTAATGTTTTCAAGAATTTTTAAATATTTTAATATCTTGTCAATATAAGGTAGGTTACTAACCCATATTTATGCAAGTAGTGGAAGGTTTGATACACTTAGATGGCATGAAATTCCAACAAAACCACCAAGTCTCAAACTTGGTTATTTTGAAATTCATCCTTCCATTTTGTCAAAAGTGCAATCCTTTGAATAACAAGCCAATCAAACAATTCAACAATGGTTCCACCACTATTTTGACAATACTACAATTCTTGAAACATTTGACAATATCAAAAAATACATCACCCATATTATACTTGTTAATGTTTATTTAATTGTTGAATTGTCTTGTATATAATGAGCCTTGGAATTCTACTAATCCCCTTTCATTATATAAGATGATGTGGTCAATTGCAAAACTCACATTTCCTCTTTGAAAGACTTGGAATTTTTTTTTTGGAATTAATGGTTGTGATGATCTTGTCTTTCCCCCAATACTAAATTCCTAAAGAAAACCTTGTAAAATATTTTAATGATAAAATTGACCACAAATCAACCAAGAATTTTCTTGAAAAAATACATGCACAAGCTTTGCAACATTTTAGAACATGAATGTTATATCTTATATTAATTTCTTAAAAGGGTAGATGTAAGCTATGGTGGTTCACTTTTTGCATCCTTATGGACTTTTTGCATAATGTAATCTATTCAAATGCTACAAACACATTATAAAATCATCAATTTAACAAAAATATTTATAAATTGAGATTGCCAACTTGAATAAAAATATTCTTTGAGGAGTGAAATTCAATAAACATGCACCAATCATAGAGTAATGGACTTTTAAGTGAATATATGGCTATAATTTAGTTTTGCATTAACATTCAAATGCATTTTTTGTTATGGTTTCATCTCAATATTTTTAATAAGCACTCAATATACGATACATGATGGAAAAAAAAAAATTGATTGAAAAACATTACAACAAAAAAATTAACTAACAAATAAATATGGATTTTTGAATGACTAAATTTGAATCTTATTTTCAAAAGTTTCAATCTTAGTTATTTTTTGTTGGATTCATGTTTTTTCCTCTCTAACATGTATGATAAAAAGTTTTTTTAGATGGGCATCCTTTCATATGAACTTTATTAATTGATTAATCATCACATAGGGCCCACTCAACACTGATTTTTAATGGTTTTTTTCCATTCCAATGTTAATTTTTTCATTTATATAGACTTTTGGGACTAAGGTGGTTGTTGCTTTTGAGCCACCATAAATTCTGAAAAATAAATAGGTCAAAATTGAAAACTATAATGGAATTTGTGGGTGTTCTTGTTGTTGTCCAAATGCCCTGGACCAGGCAGATTTAGTAGAGTTTTGTTTCCCAATTTTCAGAGCTAAGGTGTGGAAGAGATTGATTTTTTAGTGGATTTTGTTGCTGGAAATTCAAACAAATTGCAAAAATTGGGTTTGGAAGGAAAAATCAGGTGAGCCCTGAATATGTTCACACTTGGGCCAACAGCACATCCTACACTAGTCATTGTGAAAATGCCAAATTATGGGTTTCTTTGCAGTTTTTGCCCCTTTACAACTCTCACTTAATGGCTGGTGATGTTCGGAGCCTGTGGTGATGGGGAGTCACACAGAGTTTGGTAGAAAAAATTGTTCCAATTGATGCTACATAATTAAATGTTTTCTAAGGCCTTGAAATTGACCCAATAGCCAAACCTATGTTCTCCCTTTTTTTTCATTCTCTTTTCTTTCCCTTTTTGTTTCCTATGTTCGCCCTTTTTTTTTCCCCTTTTTTTTCCCCTTTTTGTTTCCTATGTTCCTTTTTTTTTTCTCCCCATTTTTGTTTCCTTTGTTTCCTCTAACAAGGGTCCATTCACTCTTTTTTCTAGTTGGTATACCATGAGTTTGTGACTTGTTATCAATTTTCAAAAAGGTCATCAAAGACCAAAACATGAGAACTCTTTGGGCTAAAAAATCTTGAGCACAATCCAAAGGGGTAATAAAATGCTCCACAAGAAACACATATAGGGTCCCAATGACATGATGAGTTGAATCAAAATTTAGGAGGACATTATTTGTAGGTGTGTGGGTTTGACTAGACTTCAACATCAAGCTAACAACTGCCCTACCTCATCATATGTATGTCAGAAGTAGGTGTTGTTTTCTCCAAGCTCTATTCAACTCATGTTACCACAAAATATTTTTTTCCCAACTACCCATGTTTGTTCTTCTCTTAAGAGGTGTGCTAAATGCCTTGTTACATAGTTATGCTTAGATAGGGGTGAGTTTTATTATTGATTAAACTCATGATAGGGTTGGTGGGATCTTCAAATACTAGACAATAGTGGGAGAATACCTTTGAATGCAGCTTGCTACATCATTGCATTTGCAGCTCTTGTGTTGTTCCTCTGTTCAGCAGCCTGTGATCGAACTTCTCGTGTGTTATCAAACTGCCAATTCTGGATTTGTAGCAGCAGCTAGCTAATTGCTAGCTAGCGGTTCATTCATGTGTCAAATTTCAATATTGCACATTAATCTAGTGCAGATCTCTGGATAGGTTGCAGGAAGCAAAATTCTTTATTGAAGTATATAGCAAAGATCAAGATCACGATTGCCTCAAAATATATGCAGTTGCTAGCTTTCAAGGAACTTAGCCATGAAGAAATCTTGTGTTATTGGGTAGTGATTAATATTGATTGATCTAGAGAGGAGGAATCTGCTGCAATGCGATGTTTAGATCAGTGATATTCCACGCATTCATGATCATAAAAAGTTAGATCATCGGCTCGAGAGAGCTGATCTAAAATTAATCTAGATCACTTTCCGGACCCTAGTCATCATGCAGCAGCTCATAGATCATGATCCAGACTTACATATATCAAAATAAAACTCTAATATACAGTGAACAACATGATCATGTATATCACTCAGGAACTTACAAGACGACGTTGCTGCACGTCTCAGCGCCATGTCGAACTAATATATATTTTTTATTAACACAAATTCGAGAAATTTGTTACTTTTTTTTTTCCTCTGGTCAACATTTTTCTATTCCTGAGATGAATAGAAAAATGATCTATTCATTTTGTCTTTGGTGAACAATTTTTTCTATTCCTGAGATCTGGACTTTTCTCGCTCTGGGATCGATTATATAGTTGCTGATCATGTCTTCTGGAGCTTGGAATTCTCTCTTGGGTGTCCATGGGTTTCCGCATCAGCTACTGGTTGTGGATGTAGATATAAGCTAGCTAGCTAGCTTCTCCGTTTAGGAATTGACTCAGATCCGTCAAAGAATCACCGCTAATTGCAGCAGCAGCAGCAGGATTTGCAAGATGAAGTTCGTGCAGCTAGTTGCAATTGTAGTGCTGTCATGTGCAGCTAGTTGTAGCACACTAATAGAGTCGAGAAAATTAGCTGCAGAACCGGATCGTGAACCCAAGGTGGAATTCTTCGATTACTCAGGCGAGGATGCAATCGTGAGCTGCGCAGAGCAGCCATCCAAGAAGCTAGAAACGGGAGAGATGGTCTCTGTTCCTTACACACACAGCAGCCAAGCTTGCTCCGTGACTCTTCTCAAGACTGGCAAGTACGTCCCTTTCGTGGTCAGCCAGGTGCTACCCGGATCCTCCAATTCGGGCCTCTCGGTCTCCGTCGACATCGATGAGACCTATCTCTTCTTCACCCTCAACGACACTGACGAGCATGCATTTGTGAACTACAGGCTGACCTCAGACGACGATCATACAGCAACAGAACCTGAAGAACAACAACAAACTCCGATCACAAACTCGATACTAAGTCAGTAGAGTACTACAGCGCCTTCTCCTGCAGCTGGTAAGCTTACTACCCAATCCTCTTCTTCGTCTTCTTCTGAACTTCTTCTTCTTCTTCTTCTTCTTCTGACCTAACTTCAATTCTTCTTCTTCTGACCTAACTTCAATTCTTCTTCTTCTTTATGTATATATGTGTGTTTTGGAGCATGAATTCAGGAATCCTTGAATTTTCAATCTAGCTGATCTGAACGCTGTTTTGGTGGGTTTTGGATTTGCGGATTGAATCTTGGCAGTAATATTTGGAGATGAAGAGCTTGAAGAGGGAGGTCATGAGCAGCTTCAAACTGATCTGATGAGCTGCAATGATCTCTCGTGTACCATACTTGAGGGACTTGAAGAGCTGTTAGAATTCAAGTTCCAGGGCATCACAGGATCTTCTTCAAAGAAGCTGCAACAAATTGTACACTACAGTCTTTCCAGGGTAGATTGAATATGAATCCCCTTCTTACATTTAGAAGTAATTAAAACTCACAAATTTGAAGCTTGTGAGTAAATTGCATATCAAGAGCAGCTCAATTGTCTTGTAGATCTGCACACAAGTGTTCCTCTCTTCTGTCAATAACTTTCTGCTGTGCAATTAGTCTGAGAAGTCCTTCACAATTAAGTCCCAGCTCGTAAGAATTTGTAGAGCTTTGAATCAGATTACTTTGTAGACGGTCAGCTAATACAAATTTTATGATTTCAACAAATTCAAAGTTGAAGATTATGAATGTGCAATTTAACAAAATTTGCACAACAAAACATTTGTTACATTGTTCTTGTTGTTGTTCACAATTTTTTTATTATTCTTGTGGATCAAGAATTTAATTACCAAGTTTTTCTAGATCTGGGGTTAGATCAACTTCACCAAACTGTTTGCAACTGATACCTATATTATGTAGACTGAAGAATAATTTTTACTCTCAGTTCTTTGTGATTTTGCTCCTCCAAGGTCCTGCATGTAGAAATTACTGCAGATCATTCTGACTTGGTTGGTTTTTTGGGTGCTTGTGTTAGTGGTCACTGGCAGCTCTGAGGAATGAATGCTCTCACAAGCTGAATGGACCTGCATTTTGTTGTCTAGGTTGAATCTCTAACTCTACTGACAGACAAATCTAGTGCAACTCCTGGTTTTTTTTCGTAGCTAATTCTTCACCACATAATCTCCAGTGATCCAGGTTCCTGGAAAGAATGTGGTAATGGAGGGTTTAGGGTTTAGAGTGTATATGTATGATGGGTTGGTAATGCAAGCAGACTAGTGAATTCTAGTACCCATTTGTCCACCACCCATGAATGTGCTCTAGAAAGCATTCCATTAGATCATTGAGTACTTCCACCAGTTTCTTTGAGCTGTCTTTACAGGATTCCATGCCATGATTTGTTTCCTTGAACTGGAATCTGGAACTGCCATGATTTAGTCTCCCTGGGCAACTTTTTCCTGCACATTTCTTTGGTAAGGACTTTTGTACTGCATGAAATGAAAAAAAAGAAAAGGTGTAGGATTTAATAACAAGGAGCCTAGACTCACATTGAGTCATCATGAATCACTTGTGTAATCCACCCATTTTGAAGGGAAAAACTTTTATTAATCAATGCAAAGTTTTTCATTAATCTTATTTAGTCCAAGTTTTGTGAAAGTTTAATGACATGGCATTCATCAATTGGCCTTGAACACCATAGCTACATCCCCATAGGCCTGGTTGTCCATATGAACCTGTAGGTCAGTAGCTCAAAATAGCTAAAGAGGTAAGTAGCAAGCTCAACTATGTATGATGTTTGTTAACTCTTGCCTGACTACAAGGTTCAATGGACTAGTGTTGGCAAATTCTTGGTGTACATTACAAGACCCCTTGGGTTTGGCTATAGATTTTTTTTCAAAATTGAAATGGAAGACCCTTTGGTTTCAACTCTAGGGAATGTTTCAAAAATTAAAATAGAGTCACATTTTTTTTTTACCGACGGTTTAGGTCTGATGGGTCAAACTTTTCTAAGAACTTTCAATTTTGAGTTTAGGTCAAGACCAATTTTGACTTATTCTTGGGTATAGTTTCAAATTTGATTTTTAAACAATTTTTGAGATTTTTGGATTTTTATGTTCTCAAAAAGGTTCTCATATTGCTCTCATTAAGTTCCCTTAAGTTCCCAAAGAATGAGTTCTCAAAGTTCTCAAAATGTTCCCAAGAACAATACTATGTGGACATAGTGTGTATTGTCTGATTCATATTAAATAGTTAATGGGGTGATGCATGCAAAGTTTTTATTTTCTTTTATAATGAGTCTCTTTGATTGGCCCATCACTAAAAAGAACTCAAACTTTTGGCACTCCTCAAATAAAATGTTTGCATTTTGCACTCGCAAAACATAAATATAGAAGTCTTTTCGATTGATTACTTTTATAATTTTCAAAAGTATTGTTAGGCTAAAGTTATAGGATAAAAAGGTGAAGAAAAGAATTGGACCTCTAATGTGCTTGGCATTAACTTATTGGCTGAGTTGAATTTTCATTACTAAAAGTGTTAGTCACCAATTTTGACCTAATGATAGGGAGCACCACACTTTTATCCAGAACCAGCCCAAACCTGGTTTGTACATGTTAGAAGGTTTTCATGCCAATATTTTGATTGCCGAATTTAATGAGTTGCTTACCTTTGTGGGACTCATTGATCTTTCAAGGAACAAGTCTCAGAGTATATTCAGACGTTTGCTAAAACTTGGGCTTTCTGAGGAATAATTTAAAGGCTGAAATAGTAGCACATGTGTTGCGATTGCAAAGCTTCATCATTTAAGTACTCTCTCTCTTGCAGGTGCAAGAAGTGGCTTTGTAGCTCCAGTCGATTTCCCCAGTACCCATTTTTTGAAGTGATGCAATTGAGGTAGTTGGCAATGTCTCTTCTCTCTCCTTCTCTCTCTTTCTGCATCTTCAATGATTGCAGACATTGCTGGGTGGGTTTTACAATTTTTGAGCGGGCTTCACAATTTTGTTGTTGCACCTTGGAAATTTTGCATATCAAATTTGCCTATCATTAGAGGAAAATTCTGACAGATTCTTCCACTGGGTAAAGCCCTCAGTCAAGGGCATCACTGAAATCAGCTGGGCTACTACCCTCACACACGCTCTTATTTTGGTAATGCCCTTGACCTCAAGCTTTACCCTACACATAATTCCTTCCTCCTTCATTCCTTCCTTTCTTCATTCCTTCCTTCTTCAATTTGCAACTCTCTTTCTATTTGTTGTCGATGGTTCCATAGTAGGTAAAATATTTCTGACCAAATTATTTGTGGCAGTCATAAGGATTGCCTGTGTGACAAATACTTTGTGCTCTTATTGCATGCAACCAAACGTATTGTACTTGGTTGGTTTTCCGATTGTCAGTGCCTATAAATTATTAGAGCATCTCCACCAATGCTCCGTATATGACTCTGGAAACATATTTCTCCTATCCAAGTTTTAGTTACTAACTTTTTTCCAACCCCACCCCTGAAACTGAAACTGGGCCTGGAAGAAGGTGTGGAAGTAGGTTTAATAGCAACCCACTTGGACCAATCAAACTATCTAAGCAATCAGAAACAAGGAGCAAAGCAGTCAATAAATATGATTTGACTGTGTTAATTAGACTCCTCTGGAAAGCTGTGCATACTTTCAGGGTCCCAGCATTCTTCCAGTGGATTTCATTGGATTGGACTCATGAACCTTATCTAAGATTTTCACTGCAGGGTCACATTACTGAGCATTGGTGGAGATGCTCTTAGAGATGGAAAAATACCAGACAAATCATCTTTTCATAAATAGGGTAGTTGTGATTCTTTCTGCAAACAAAAGCAAGTTTGCAACAAACACACAAAATGGTTGGACCCAAGATGCACTTCTGAGAACCCTTTTTTTTAGACACTATTATTTGCTTGAATGAAGAATGACAACTAGGTAGGTATAATACATTTTCACCCCATTTGTTCTGCATGGATATTAGTCCCTCTTCAACAGCCCTTTTCAATATACCTAAAAAGGGAGATGATGGGACAACTTACACTCTGGAGATTTGGGCTGATTCATGTCCTGTTTCATATCACAAGGTTTGGTGAAACTCCCTTTTTTGTCAATATAATAATTTTGCCCATGTACTCTCTCTCTCATGTTGTGTTTGCTCTTTTTCATGTGGCCCACCCACTCAATAGTTTGCAAGAATACATGGTGTTCTATTTTGGTCCCAAATGTTTTGTAAGTTATGGGTGGGTAATTGTAAACCCTAATAAAAGTGAGTATTTCTAAACCCTAAACTAAAGCATCATTATTGTCTCTTAGATTTCCAATTGAGCATAAATAAATGTATTTGTAGTAGTAGGCTTGTTGTGATTTATATAGTGTGAGGGGTGACCTTAATTTATTCTCATGTTCCTGTCATGTTCTCAGCCTGTTCAAATACATGTTCTCAATGATTTTCCTCAGGTTCCTAATGAGCTCCTCATGATGCTCCTCAAGTTCTCAAACTGTTCCCAAGGGTGTTCCCAATAGCACCTCATTTTATCTCATATTCTTAGCCCAAAGATCTCTCTTTCTCACCTATGTAGATGAACCCAAAGGGTAGGCACTCTATCCTGACATAGAAACTGCAATTTGGGGGAGCCTCCCATGTTTCCCATCATGTTCCCAATATGTTCGCCAAGTTCCCAATGTGTTTTCCCACATGTTCTCCATAACACCTCACTTTTATCCCACATGCTTTGGCAAATGTTGTCCTCCTTTCACCTATATAGGTGGGCCAAAGGAGAGGAACTCTATATTTTAAAATAAAACCTTCTATTCGGGGGAGCGTCCATATTTTATTTTTTTTCAATGATGGGCCAATCAAATTGGCTCTTTGCGAAAAAATAAAATTTGAACTTGGGAGGCACCTCATGTAGTTAGTAGGAGAGGTAAATAGCCCATTTTGGCAGCTTTTGAAATAATGCATTAATTGGTTGGAGGGCAATCTATTTAGTGATTTTGATAGCGATGTGTGTATGGAAACAATGAAAGGGCAATAGTGTTGGCAACAAGAATTCAAGGCTACCAAATTATAAACCTTTCAAAATAGAGAGCTTTCATGGGAGTTGTTGAACATAAAAGCTTGGCATTGACTTGCTAACTTGATGGTGAATGTCAAAACAATGAAAGGCAATGTTTTTGGTAACATGAGTTCAAGGCTACCTTATAAACCTTTTGGAAATGAGTGCTTTTATAGCAATTGTTGTGTATAAAAGCTTGGCATTGTCTTTCTAATGATTTTGATGGTGATGGTAACTAATTTAATTGCTCAAAGGTTTACAATAAGCATGGAAATGGTGATGAGCATATTGAGAATAGAAATTCAAGGTGGAGCATAGGAAGCTTGAAAGTTTAACTAGGGATCACATTTTGAAAACTTGTTCAAAGTTTTGTATCCAAGCAAGTAGTATGGAGGTTGTGAGTATCTAGTAAACATTACAAATTTGTTTCGATCTACTTTTCATGGTTGTTTTGTTATGGGTAAAATTATTAATGAATGAAAAAATCTAGGTGGTGGGCTAAAGTATTGAAAGGAAAATTCATGTTAGTTTGTTATTACTCCTCAAAAGGAAAACTCCATTATTTTGTATCTTTTGAACCATGATAAGCACATCTCCAACAAATCAAGGTGTGACTAAACTCAAACACTATGATCAACTATGCAATTGCTTTTGACATATAATTCACAAATAACCATGGAAGAGTTATAAAAAGTTTTTTATTTCACTTTTCCCATGTGAATTGTTTATAACCATGAAAGGTTTCTTAAATAAGCCTTCAGTGAAGATTGGAAGTGCTTAGCCCAATTGATATCCAAGTGAATGAAATTAACACATGTAAAAAAATTATTTGTACTCAATTAAAATAATGGGAACTAGGGCAACTAAAGACATTTTAATTCTACATGTTCAAAATATATATTCTTAAGCAATGGTAAATTTTTGTTGGTCCATGGGATGTCAATGTGTATCTAGTATTGTGTTCATTGTTGTTCATCACTTTCAACCTTAAATAAAGGATCTAATTTCCTTTCCATGTCAATAAAAAGTGGCTTGTGAATACATAACCATTTGAAATTCATTATTATGGAATTCAAGGTTTATTTTAAGGTTTCAAAATTGCATTTATGTATTGGGATTTTTTTAGAGGTTCTAAGTTTATTTATGTGAAAATTGATGTGGATACAAAATGTCAATAATGATGTTAAGACTTAGACTTGGAAAATGTTCAAACATAGGGAAAAAATGGAGTTTGAATTCAAGCTTATGTGAATTTACTTTTGGGTTGGGATTGAAGTAATTTGTAAATGTAAATTCGCCATTTTTTTCCCCTTCAAAATTTCTTAATTGTAACCAAATTGACAAAATATGATATGAATTTTCAAAAACATCACCTTTTCAAACTTTTAAAATATTTTTTGGTGCAATATTTAGACCATTATTTGACTATAGGTTGGATGAAAAAATGGATGGAAAATTCACATCTAAATTATGAATGAAAAGCCTTCAAAATGGATGAAAATTTGAAAAATAAACTTAAATCCCAAAAAATCAGAAAAACATTTAATAAAAAAACATGTGGCAAGTTTAAATTGGTCTTGAACCTACCTTTTAGGTTTGGAGATTTTGAAATAAAATAAAAGAAAAGGAGGTCCCAATTGGACTCATGGATCCCCTTACCTTGAGGCACTACTACAAATATGTGTTTTTCAACTAGTTCTTAACATTAAATTTAGTCATATTTTTAATCACATCAAACAATGGAAAAAATTAGTTATAATCATACTAGACTAATCATTTTTGACACAAATGTGAGTACAACTATATGATTAACATGACTAGATATATTGGTTCGAAATGATTAAAATGATCAAGGCTATTAATTGATATGGCATTATTAATCTGATTTTAAATTAAAAGTTATATTATTTATATGAATATATAATGACATTATGAAACTTTAATATTTTTGAATTATAGGTGAATCCAAAACCTTACCACCTTTGATCTATGATTCAACATTGGAAAAAAATAAAAAATAAAAAAAGTCGAGCTAACATTGTCAGCCAACATCATACAAGCCATTGAATCCCCAAACTCAAGATTTTTTTAATGATGAATGCTCCAAATAAGGTTTCACCCATAACCTCCTTGGCCACTCCAAGGCTTTAACCACTAAGCCATCACTTCACATGATGAAAAAAAGTGACATTGCAAAATATATAAATTACATATATTTCAAACAAAAAAATGTTTTTTTAATATCACTATTTGATTTCATTGATTTGGTAGTTTTATTATTACATTGAACTTCATAATTTTTTTAATTCAAAAATGTGTGTAAATCATTATTATTTAAAATACTCATTAATTAACAAATTCAAATGCATAATTGAAACTTTTAATTGAGTTATTTATTCAAATATTATTTAAGTACATTTAATTTATTAACTTTCATGAAACTTTGTGATTTTTTTCCATTTCAAAATGTACAACTAAGATGGTATAAATATTTATTAAAATAATCATATGTAATGTCTGAAAAATAATTATTTAAATAAAAACTTTACTTTCACAATTACATTGAATTTTTAATTTTTTTTGTTTCAAACCATGAACAAATAATTAAATCATTTAATTTAAATATTCATATATAATGTATCAAATCTTTGATTGAGTTATAATCTATAACTATTTAGAAAAAATAATTTATTACCATAATCATATTGAACTTTGTGATTCCTTTCAATTTCAAAATGTGAACAAAAAATTAAATATTTGTTTCAAAAATTCAAGCAATGGTTTTTTTTGTTTGGGTTGGAAATTTTGCATATAACTATCTAGGTACATTTGGTTTTTTTACTTTCATTATTGCTTTCAATTTTATTATATTTTTAATCCAAAGTCTTAAACATTCCATTAATTTACATATTTTGATATGCCATATTTTTATTAAAAAAATGTGGTTGAACATCAAAAATTTCCGGTTGCCAAAAGGTTTAAGCCATAAGTTTTTGGGCTCATGTGAAGGTCCATTCAAAGTGTTGGAAAAGAAATTTCCTGACACTTACAAGTTAGAACTATCGGAAAAATTTTAAGTTCATCCCACATTTCATGTTTCGCTTTTGAAGCCAATCTCTCGTGATCCCTCAAGGCCTAATCGAGAGCACAACTCAAGGCCTCCACCTGACCTCATTCATAATGAATCAGAATTTGAAGTGGAGGTTGTGCTCAAGTCAAGGCAACTAAAGGGGCGAAAGTGGGAATACTTGGTCAAGTGGAAAGAATACAACCCCATAGAGGCACCTTGGGTGAATGAATCAGATATGGAACATGCCTAAGAAGCCATAGAAGAATTCCATAATAGACCGACAAAGAAGCAAAAGAAACATAGAACGTGATGAGGACATCACCTTTCTTTTAGTGGGGTATGGAATTACAAAATGTACCACATTAAGTTACAAATGAAATAAAGGTTAAAAACTTTCAAGATATTGCATCATGAACGTAATGAGTATTATGAAAAGAGTCATGAAGTGGCATGGACAAATGGAACTTTCTTGCGTAAGCCCAAATCAAAATTAGACTCCCACTTTGGGGCTAAGAGAAACCTTGGCCCCAAAAGGGGAGGCAAGCAAGGTGAGCTTGCGGGGAAGTGCACGTGCTTAAAGTGCATCCCAAAGGGTTGGTTAATAGTGGCGGCCAACATGGGAAGTCATGACTCTGTTTGCGTACTATAATCACATAGCTTGGGACTTAGGTTTTTGCAAAGCCTAAACGTTACTTCTCGTACCTTGATAAACATACTTTTAGTTAGGCCTGATTGTTGTGATCAAGGTGCAAGGTTGGGAAAGCAGTCATGTCAAGTAACTTAGGTCAAAATTAAACTTGGCTTTGAGTTCCTCATGAGGGGAAGGATGAAATAATTGCCTCCCAAATGAGGGTTTTGTCAATTAAGCTAGTTTAGGTCTTTTGATGAAGCAAAGGTTAAGGGTTTTTTATGAGACACCCTTGGACTTGCCAAGAAAGTGTTGGAAACTTGGGGACGCCTAAGTTAACTTGAAGTAAAGTCCTGCCGCAGAAGTCAACAAGCAATGGCCAAGGATCCAAATAAAAGCAATTGCATTCAGGAAATAATTTTGAAGTGTCAATGAGGGCATTAACCTCTTATTCTAGTGGGGGAGAGTGTTATAGCCTTAGCCTTGGGCTCACAACCAAGGTAAGGGCTTGCAAGGTTACAGGTCAAGAGAAACCCGAAGGTCACATTTCATGCTCCTGGGAATGCAAAAGAGTGTGAAGGAATGAACCCTCACACTCCCAAATGAACTCCCATTTTGGGAATTGGAGTCCCAATGGACTCCCGAATCTTTAGAATGCGATTGTAGAGGTTAAAACCCATTGGATTGAAAAGTTCATTATATCATTAGAAATTTATTGAAACATAGATGTCTAAAATGGGTTCGCATGACCCATTTAGACATTTGAAACACAAGTTATGGCCAAAAGAAAGGCCAAGAGCCAAATTGGTAGTTTGACTCCTGACCACTAAAAGTCAAGAATCGACCTGATTTCCTTGTGTACAGGTGGTGTACAACATATTGTTGGAAAGATCTTGATGAGGGCTACAACTTTTCTTTAGACTTCATCTTAATCAAAGGTTTGCACACATAGTTATGAGGCCCCAAAGTTGCGAAAGTCTCAAATTTGGGAATTTCAAAACTCCCATTTGGGAGTCCCGGGACAAAATGCCATTTAGATGTGGGCCTCGTGGAGAGGCACAGAGTATACTATAAGGGGGAACGTGGTGGCTTCCCCTAAGTCCAGGCTGTGATGAGTGTTGTGAATCCGAATTTGCCCATGGCTTGTCCTAACACCAAAAGTGCTCTACTTATGCACTAACCAACTTGTTGTTTGGTTTGTGCAAGTCCGTGTGAATGATTGAAGTGTTGTCAATATTCTTAGTGCCATCCTAGAGCTTTAACATGCCTCTCTACCCTTGAAGTGCTACGAGCCAAAGAACGTGCCCCAATTTCCTATTCGTCTGTTGTTTTCATCTTAGACTCACATTTGAGTCTCTTGAGGAGGTTGGTAGTGCGTTAATGTGTCACAATGGAATTTGCATAAAAACACAAAAAACGTGTAACAACAAACTTGTGTTTTAAAATTTCAAATCATCAAAAGTGATTTGAAAACACACAACTTGGGATTATATCCCAAACATGAAATATATTTCTCCTATTGACATTTGAATCAAATCTAAGCTAAAACATAATAAATTACATTAATTCGATTTAACAATAATTTAATTGGGATTTAATTAGGGGCGTAAACACAATATAAGGAACCACAGGCTACAAGGTTAAAATCCTTTTCAAGCACTACATTTCACACATGGCATTCCTATGCCAGTCAATTTTCCTAATTTTTACATTTTTCATACCTAATTTATAATTATGTTTTGAATATAATTATCTTTTTACTATATCTTGGTCCATATTGTATATATATATATAATGCATCCATACTTTAAATATCATAAAAAGCTTTTGTTAAAGACACATTTTCAAAATTCATAATTTTTAGGGTTAAAAACATGTTTGAAACAAATATGTTCAAATGTGCTAAAAATGAATTTTATTAATTTCAAGTGATTTTTTTTTATAATCATCAATGTTAAGATCCTCTTCAATTTTGAAAAGGAATGGTGCACATTTGATAAGGAAAAAAAATGTTTGGAAAAATAAACCATTCTCAGAGTTGATTTGAACATGCAAAAGGGATCTTGAAACATCATCAATTTGCATCAAGTTTTGAACAATGTAACTTTATAAGTAATGAAACTTAAGAAGGAAAAGCAATTGAAAATCCAATTTATTATGCTCCTTTTTTATTTTTCAAAAATATAAACTTATAGTTTTGAACACTTGTTACACACCTTGTGGCTCCTTTTATTGTGTTTACACCATTAGGTAATTAAACTAACGTTCCTTATAAGTTGAAAACCAAGACATCCAATGAAGAAGCGAGTGAAAAAGATGTGTTACAAAATGAAATGGTCTTAGCATAATTGAAGGCAATACACATACATGCTTCCTAAAACATTTTCAAAAGGCAACAAATGTGTCCTTTTGATAGTCCTTTGAAAAATTGACTATTTTTTGATGTGTTGCTAGTCACTTTTAAAGGTCTTAAATCAAAACTTAAACTTAAATTTTCATCAAATGGATTTTTGGTTTGAATTTTTTAACATTCATATGAATGAAAAACAATAACTTGCCATGATTGCCATGGCTTTAAATGGCAAAACATAAATATGTATCCAATTTTGATTGCTTATATTTGTAGTCCAACACCCTTTTTGGCTCAATGGATTATGACTACACCCAACTAGAAATTCTCATCCTCGCCATAAGTTTTGAATTTGGTCACTAATGATTTCATATGTGAAGTCAAAGCAACATCTATGCAAAACGTTATTCATAATAGCTACAAACTTGGAATAAATGGTTGTAATTTTCCTTTGTGGAATCAAAACACATCATAAATGTTTTCCATTTCTACTTCTACTCACCAATACCTCCCTCCACATACACTTTATACCATGCATGCATTTGTTGTATGCATGCATTACATTTAAGTCATCTCAAGGACGAGCTTGTGCATTATTGCCACATAACAAACATGTCTTTGTTCATATAACTTGGGTCCTTCAATATGTATTCAAAATACTCATTTGTATTTATAAAAAATTAATGTTAATTTTTGTATATGTTCGATTTGTGCAAGATGTTCACATCTTGGAAGGTGGTAGGATACATGCTATCTAGGTAAATGAATAATCCATGGTGGTCCGTGACCACCATCTTGTTCATACAAATCATTTTTTTATGCCCATTGAACCATAATGGCACAACTTATAGGTGTCATTGTTCCAAGGTTTATGAATCCAATACAACCTTGGAACTCATGGACATGTGTACCAAGGAAACTCTATTTTTTAGAAGTAGACCACTAAATTTTGTCACCTATGGCCTCTTGAATGCAAGATGTAATGAAAATTGCATCATCACAAATTGCATTTTTATTATAATTCCACACAAATCTATAGTTTATGACTATGTTATCAATTGTCGTGTTTCATATACATGATGAATTGAAATAATTGTTGCTCTAGGGGTCAATCACCTTATCACAATTTCACCTTTGCTAATGGATTTAATATGGGCCTAAATGGTGGGGGTCATTTTTGCTACTAACTTATTGGGTGAAAACATGGTAAAGTATACACAAAAAGTAGTGTAAGCAACAAAATATTGAGGTCCCTAAATAAAAGGACTAACAAATAGATGATTTTTTGGATACATTATTTCTTAACTCTTATTTGCATGGACTTCAAAAGCTAAATTGTTACAATCATGTTTTTAAAAACTACTTGGAAGTACTTGAATTAGACCTAAAATTTGTGACAATTTGAAAATAAAAGTACTTGAAAGTAGGTGAAATGTTTTTGTAAGTATTTGGTTTTTTTTTCAAACACCTCACTATTAAAGTTGTGAACATTCTAATATAACTATTTTTAGTTAATGGTGTTTGTTTTCATAATTAAAATCATCCCCGACCCTAAAAAAACAATTTAATCATTAGGGATATTTTTGGGGTACTTTTCAAATCCAAATGATGACACAAATTGCTTTGAAAAGCTAAAGGGAGGTTAGAGATGCCCATTAAAAAAACTAAAAGCTTCATTTGTTTTGAAATGTTAAAGGAACTTGGTTAAAAGTTTAAAAGACTATTTTTTTTGTGCTTTCAAATAGAAAACAAGGTAACAAGTATGTACAAAATATCTTGCTTGCACCCTATCAAACTTTAACAAAATAAAGTTTTTTTCGAAACAAACTTGAAATTGTTTCCATTGTGCCAAACATGTTTCAAACACCCACATCTGGATTAACCAATTGTTTAACACTAGACCCCAACTCATTTGATTTGAATATCTCCAATGTGCTAACACTTGTAACCACAACCACGTAAACAATATGATGTTATTTTCACATCCCCTAAATGATCCCTTTTCATTATTTGATAAAGAGTTATCAAACTCATCCATTTCAAAATAAGTGTCACTACAAAAAAAAACCATGGAGCACAAGAAGAAACCTAAAAATATCCTTAAAAGAAACCTTAAAACAAGCCAAAAAAGAATGCTAAAAATAAATCTTAAAATAAAGTTTAAAAGAAGACAACACAAAATGAAAAACCTTAATAATTAAAAATGAAGCAAAAAAAAATGAACAACCCTAAAAAAGAATTTTAAAAATGAAAAATTGTAAAACTACAAGAAAAAACAAAAAACCCTAAAATAAACAAGAGGAAACAAAAGACCAACAAAATGGAAAACTTAGTAATGAAATAATTAGAAAAGAAAGAAGGCAAAAAATTTGAAAAAATGAAAAATAAATCAAAAGTGAACGAACCCACTTGTATAATTTCATGTAGAAGAAACCCTAAAAGTCAACCTATTTAGTCTATAGAACAAACCCTAAAATAACATTGTAATGAAAACAAAAAAAAGTGCTTAAAAGAATAAACCTTAAGAAGTTTTTCAATTGATACTTTTGCCAAAAAGGAATGTAAAGGAAAGGTTTCAAAGAAGTCTTTCAAGCGTGCCTTCAAAAGGGGCCAAAAAACAAGTTTCAAATCTTATTTCACCCCCTATTATCATCACTAGTCCCTAGTTCCATGATTTCATTCCCTAATATGGGGGCTTTATAAATAATTAAAAATATAGAGGATGAAACTAGGACAAAAGGTGACAAAGTATGAGACTTTATGAATAATTTTATTGTGAAGATGAACCATGGTAAAAGTTGCACAAGTTGAGTTTTTGTTTGCCATTTAATAACATATTCCATATATTTATAATAGTAAATTTTGTATTTCGCACCTCTTTAACAATTATCTTCAGTGAAAACCTAAAAAGATGTGCAACTTTGTGGCATGCAACTTGTGGGGTTGTAAATTTATGGTTCTTTTGGACAATGAAAATATTCAAAAGACATTTAGATGTGGATTTGGATGTTGTACTTGGTTTAAAAGTACAAACCTACTTGTCATTTAAAAAATATATATTGATTGTTTATTTTAAAAATCAAAATTCATATTAAGGAAGATTATAATAAAAGGTTTCCATTTTATTTCTAAAAATAAGTTAGTTGATGATTAAAGGTTTTCTAAAAAAATTGATATAAAAAATCTGATGATTTTTTTTCCAAAATAGACCAAAAGAAAATTGAGTTTAAACAAGAAAAAACATCCAAAAGTTTCCCCATTTTTTGTTGAAAAAATGATTTAAAAAAAATCTTCATTTAATGTAGAATGCCCTATAATAGACCTTTAACTACAAACTCAAAACAAAATCCTTTTTGTATATACCTCCAAATAGTTCATAGTTTTGAATTGTTGAACAACTTTATGAAATAACCATTACGTAATACTTGCATTTCTTGAACTTCATTTTATAGCAAATTCCTAAGGCGTTGAATGTAGTCATGATTTGTTTTACTATTCTACAATTCAAAACCCAAAGTGGCCACCATTACCCAACTTTTAAGATGTGCAAAAATAGTCCAAGTGACTCATCAACACAACTTTTGCAACATAGAACAAATATTTAATATGGTTAGTGTTTACTACGTACAACAAGGGGGAATAGGTTCCTCCATGTGACAAGGAATCTTTCTCTATTTGTGTTGAAATTGGGGTACACCAATTTCTTGATATAACAAGATTGTGCTTTGAAATTGTTCAACTTTGTTAAACAACTCAAAAATTGATTTCTTGATTTTGTGATCTTATTAAATGTTTCAATGACCTTTACCAAACAATAACTTATTCACACAATCGATACAATAATGATTATAGTTGCTTAAATATGTCCCTTACACAAACTTCCAACATCCTTCCTTTTTCCATGCTCCTTAACCCTCATAAGCCTCACTTAATAGGCAACTTTCATAACTTCAACAACCACTTCAAAAAACCTTGTTCCTTGAAAAAGTCAAGCTCCAACATGCAACAAACATGCAAAAAGAACCTACGAAGACCCATAGTTAAAAAGAGACCATGTTCCATGACAATGACAATGGTCATTCACACCTATTCAAATGCATTTTTTCTCCTTGAAGCCCTCAAAAACTTGATTTCCACACATATGTAACAAACAAAATGGTGAACATGGAACTCTAGTGCTAGAAATTCAAAGAAGGACAATAAAAAAATGACTTGAACTTGAGGAAGTCAAAAATCTTACACAATAAAGATAAAAAGAAAAAAAAAGTTAAAGGAAACAAATATTAGCTTTATTCCTTTCAAATTTTTCCCATTGTTGTGATGTTATTTGAATGAGGAATTAAATTGCTTAAGGAGCTCAAACTTTGATATGAACCTAAAACTTTAAATTCTAGACCATGCAACCATGCTACCTACCTAATCCTGGAACCATAAATTCTACCTAGGCCTAAAACTTGGCTCAATGAAATCACCTTAAGAACCATTAGTTTAATTCTAGATGAATGTAGTCAAGGTGAGTCTTATGGTGAGTCTTTTCCATAAACTAGGCCAAGTTTTAAGAATTGGCCTAGACTTGACCAACATTGTTTTAAACCCCAACCTATGCTACATATAGAGACATTAAAATTGCACGAGGGGAAAATCATATCACATAGCTTTGTTGAACATAAGAAACAACACTTATAACATGATTGGGAAACCATGTTTGAGAAATTATGTAAGATAGATTATGCATACATTAGTATGGGCTACTTCTCAATCTTATCGTTAGTTCGGGTTCAAGTAATAAAACCATATGTAATCTCCTATTAGAATAAAACTTGATCTAGACCATGCAATTAGCTCCTATTGCAACCAAACTTTCCAACCAACTTATTAAATGAACCAAAACATTTTTACAATCTTTTTTTTAATAGAGGTTCTAAATTTCTTGGGAGACCAAGTAATGTTTTTTTAAATAGTTGACCATTTCTAATTTATTAAACAACATTGGTGCTACACAATCTTGCATCCTTGACTCCCTTTAATGTAGGTGGAATTGGATTTGTTTTCCCAATGGATTGGGCTTGCAATTCTTTTGAAACACATCAAAAGGAAGGTTAGAACATTTCAAACACCTTCATCAAAATTTGATTGAAGGTTTTATCACTTTTTTTTTTTGGCCAAAATTGGAACCAAGAAATTTGTCAAGGTCAAGAATTACACAACACCTATATGCACTTTATCTTTTGTTGGAAGTGGATAGAAGTAAATCTAGGTGAATTAGTTGTTCAAAGAAATGGGGATCAATACAACCTTCCAAGCCTTGGGGAAGTATGAGACAATCCTTTTCCCATAGAACTTTCTTTGGAAAGTAGCAACAACCTAAGACAAAGATAGCACATTTATCAATGCGAGATGACTAGCAAATTTTCCACCACTTATGTGTTGCTTTGTAGATTAATCCAACAATCCAAGTCACGACAAAATTGTATTGTATTTGAGGTGATCACCAAAAGATAGACAAGACAACACATGTTCCAATTTCTAGTTGAATTCTTTTCATTAGCTCACACATGCAAACTTTGAAGATTGGACCAAGCGAAAATGTCAAATTCCCCCATTTCCATGGCACAAATTCTTGTGATTTTACAAGCACCTAGATAACACGATTTGGAAGAGGTTATTCTTCGTTTCTTCTACAAGGAGGAGCTTTTACTCATCCTCATTGCTTGTGTTTGCAAGGTCCTACCAAAAAAAAACAAAAATGGCCTTGGCAAGGTGATTAGAACTCAAGAAAATTCTATTGTAATTTGGACCAACTTGGTCACAACTTGGAGAGTGATGTATAGTTTGATTGGTCCAAGTGGGTTGCTATTAGTAGTTTTCCACCTATTTACACTCTGAGTTTCAGTTTTCCAAGTGGGGTTGGAAAAAAAAGTAAGTAACTAAAAACTTGGATGTGAGAAACATGTTTTTCAGTGTCACATACTTAGCACTGCTGGAGATGCTCTTTGAGGATACATACTATGGATAGAAAACATATAACATATAAAGGCTGAGAGTAAAACCTCTACAAAACTAATCAAATCTCGTGGTGCTAATTGTGTTTTAGACCTAATCACTTAAATAGGTGTTAGGTGTGTAGCTCAAAATTTGTGAACCTGAAAAAGATGCCTGAAGGGAACACATACTAAACTACATAAAGTACTCAGAGAAATTTCCTAAGTGCATTCTGAAGGCACCTTATGTTCATGGATCTCTCTCTTAGGAAAGAGAAAAGATATATTATGCCTACTTCTTGACAGTGAGAGGCATGTTTTACCTATGTAAAGAACTTTTCAAATTTGGTTTTGAAGTGTATTTGAAAGCACTTCCTTCCCCTGGCAGAATTTCACTTTAAATTTGAGGGACCTTACAAAAGTGAAAAGATCCCAAAATTAAAATTAAAATATCTTCCACTTTTGTAAGGGATTCCTCAAATTTCGAAAAGTTCTTTACATAGGGTAAGGAACAACTTTGAGGCTCTTCTTAGATTCAAGGATCTAGTTGTGAGCTCTTGAATTCAAGAAGAGCCTCAAAACTGTTCCTTACCCTATAGTTATTTTGCACCTATAAGTAGGTGTAAGATCCCTTTCACTCTTAAGGAGGTGGTGAAAGAACCCTCCCTCTCATATGCCTTGTAATCTTCATACATGTTATGTTCTCAATAACCTTTGACTTGCGCTTTGTGATGGGTCAAGCCCATGAGGAAATAGAGGGGGGCACAGGGTCACCAAAATAAGGGGACTACAACAAGACGTACCTTACACTTTTTGGAGAACAATTCTCTAAAAACCCATGAAATTCTCGGCCTGCTCCAAGGGCTTGACACAAAGGCAAGAGTGTTTTGGGGAGAAGAGAACAAGGCATCACAAACATGCTGGGCCTGCCAATAGATAAGATGTTGTACATCTACCTACTGTGTCCACACTCTGAACACCAAAAAAAACCCATTCCAATCTAAACACTTTCACCAAAGAAACCAGTTCACCTAATGCAAAGCCGATTCTAATAAGATAAAGCTTCCAAAAGTTGGATCCAATATGATAGTCCCTGTCCCTATGGAGGCAGGGCCCAACAAAGGCTAGAGTGTTGTTGGGAGAAGAGAACATGAGGGAAAAGTTTTTGTAAACATGGTCATTGCACACACACACACACACAGTTGAAGAAATCAGAGGAAAAGACATGTTGAGGCCAGAATGTAAGCACTAAAGGGGACAGAATGAATATGAAGGAGAAAGAAAAGTTGAAGTGCAAGAAATGGGTTTAGGGTTTTAGGGTTATGGATGATGGGAAGGCAAAGTTTGAGCAGTGAGAAGAAAGGAAGCAAGAGAGGGAAAGGCATGGACAGGATTCAAGGTGTCGGGTCTCAAAATCTGAGAACTGGGTCTGATATATAACCGCAGTTCTCAAAAATCTAAGAACCCATCAAATAACCTGCTACGAAACTGTTGGTTCTTTGGCGCTTTCTCTTGTGAAAACTGGTGGTTCTTTGAGGGTTTTTGAAGAACTAGAACAGGAGGTTTTCTTAATAGGTTTTTTGAAGATTTTCAATTAAGTGGAACTGCAGGTTCTTTGATTCAAACAACCAGAACCGCAGCTTCTTTGAGTTCCAAAATTTGTAACTACTAGAACTGAAGGTTATTTAAAATAAAAAAAAGATAACCATGCAACACTCCTGTCTTTATAGGAAATGATGCAGAAAATATTGCAGCTTAACAGTTGAAATTGCACCATGAATGCAGCAGCATCACAAGTGCTACCCAGTTTGGTCATATCAACAAGTTCAATTTTAAGCCCATGATCACATGAATGATGAATCTGTGAACTTCACAGATTATTGACACTAAACCCTCCTCTGATGCTCACTCTTGACAATTTGTTGGAGTTGAACAAATTTTGTCAGAAATCAAAGCCAGCAGTCACACCACCTTTGTGCACATCACATTCTACTTCCATACGACTTTGAATAGAATCAATCACACGTTTTGGAAGTGATAATATAGAAGACCTGTCGATTGTAGAACACTGCAATCTACACATGAAGAACCAAATTTCAATGCTTGCCTCTCTGACATGAATATATACAACAGTGAAGCAGATGGCTCAGTATATTTCACTAGGAACTTGGCGTACACATATGATCTCAGTGTACAAATTTTGCTAAACTTCTACATAACTCTTTCATGATTTGCAAAACTCAAGATCAGCTCTTCGCTTTAGCGGCTAGCTAGCTGTACATGGCAATGTCACTTACAGCTCGGGAATTAGGCATCAAATCCTATATTGAATTTTTCTTGGCTTGATTATCACCTTGTAAGTAATTGGGACTTTTCATCATTCCCCAGCTTCTGTATTGAACCGGACTCCAAATGTTGGATCATTGGGTCGGCTTGTATCATCATATAGTCCACAGCTTGTATCTATCCGAGCTATTCTAAATCCGCAGCATATTTACTTTAATATCATCATATGTTGAGCTTGTGATACTCTCCAATGCATGGTTTCAATCCCGCAGCAGAATTTCCAGTAAATTATGGGCACATATAACAGCAGTGATCTCTTCATAATCTGCAAAAAAATTCCAAGATCTAGTAAGCTGGTGATTTGGCAAGCAGAAGAATGATGATACCACAACATCTACTCTCTTCCTCAACACTGTTGGGTCATCAAAGTAACTCATCAATGACAGTTTCTAACCCCCTTAAGTTATCACCTGCATTCTTGCCAAAATAGTTATCCCATCCAATACTTCAAATCTCAAAATCCCTAGAAAAAAATAGTCCAGATTTTTGAGTATTTGGGTGGCTAAGTTAAACCCTAAATAGAAATGGGTTGCTAGGGATCACAAGTGTTTCTCTTGCACACATTAGCTGGATTTGAACTCTAAATAATCCATTATCTAAGGATAACCAAGCTCCAAATTGTAATTTCAATCTGCAATGTCTGCCTGAAATTAACCTTGAAATCTAAAGACATGATGAAAATTGAAAGTAGGCAGAAACAAAAAAATTGTTCTGATATGAAAGAGAAATTATCTTAAAGATGTGCAAATATATGGCTCACCTGTTTTAGTTTCCGAAGCTCTGGCACCCAGATGAATTTTCTCGAGCACGTCAGAATTGTTGGAGAGCCAAAAACTGGTCTAATTTCTGATTCCCAGAAGAAGAATCAAGATAGAGCAAGGAGTAAACATCAGTGCCCTCGAGAGTGATCAAAACCAATCGGGGGTCAATATTCACAAGCACAGATAATCCCGATTTGAAAGTCCCGGGCAGTTCCTGACTGAGTACAAAGGAAACTGTCCTGCTTCTACTTTCACTGCTGCTTCCATCATGATTGTGATGAGATGTCACAGAGCAAGCCAGATTAGGGTCAGTGTAAGGGATGCTGAATGTCTGACCATCTTTCACCAACCTTGATGCTTGTGCAGTGCAATTCACAGTTCCATCAAACCCCGAGAAATTACCAAAATGAACATGTTGGCTTACTCTTGCTTGCACTTGCCACACACCCAACAACAACACTAGTAGTAAAAATGTCCATGCTATCACCATGGCTGCTTCCACATGCATCAGCCTTGCCATTTGTTAAAGAAGGGTTTAGGGCTTTCCTTTTGCTGTAAGGCAAAAGAAGGGAAAAAGAAAATCTACTCAAACAAGTTGAGCAAACCCTCACACAAGTACCCAACAACACATGTAGAACAAAATCTTCACCCACCCAACACTCAAGTTCTAGAACAAAATCCTTCACACACCCAACACCCAAGTTCTAGAACAAAATACATACAGACAGCATCCACTCAATGGAGAGAGATAGAGAGAGACAGAGCCTCTGAAGAAAACCCTACTTCAAGTGAAGCTGCTGTTTGCAGATATTCATAGAATGCTAGCAGAGAAGCACTTCTGTTGTTTATAGAAATTTGCAACTGTGCCAAGATGTTAGAGCTTTCAAAACAGAACATTGAAACTAGAAAACACAAGGAAACCGATCCCTAGAAACACTCAAATTCTCCACAAACTTCCTCCATCAAAACAGCAACTTGGATCAATTTGTTGCAATTTTTAGCTGCTGATTTCTGCCGATCATTCAACTGAGACCCAAGGGTCTCAAGTAAGTACTGTAGCCCTACATTATCATTAAATGCATAAAATTAAGACCCTGCCCCCCCAAAGAAAAAAGAAAAAAAGGGACTCAACTCGACAAAATTTGTTCCAGGAATTTACACCCTCATCTCTCTGTCTCTCTCTCTCTTCTTCACACACTCTTGACACCCATCATCACGAGAAACAAAATCTAGCACCTAGCCCTGAAATACTAGGTGCTAGATTTCAGAAGATTTTGTAGCAAAAGCAACAAACACCCACTAGTCTGAAAACAACAGGTTTCTCTTCTTCACTGATCAACAACAACAACAACAACAACAACAACATGAAGATACATATTCAAAAGATCCAGACCCAAAACTGTTGCAACCTTGCAGCAACGAAGAGAGAGAGAGAGAAAGAAAAACAAAAAACAAACACAGAGTACTTGGAAGTGAAAAGAAAAACAAAAAGAAAAAAGGGTTTTGTCATTTTGATCCAAACACATAGCAAACAAGTTGCAGAATCATTCACGAACTGATTCTTCTGCAAATTCCTCTCATCTGAACAGTCAGTCACACCTAGTGAACATTCCTCAAAATGTGGGACCAAACAAAATGTGGGAAAAACACTACATCATGGGCTTCTTGGGTGCATGCTGCAGTTCCTTATTGGTTGAGCAGAATTTTAGGCTATTCCCCAACTGTGTTTCATCACCTGTTTTGGCTTATGCTATTGGGCAGGGGGATATGAATTTGTGGGGGGACATAGTTCTGTCCCTTATTAGAGCAGCATCTCCAGAGAAGTGCTCACTCAGCAGTGGTATGTGACCCTCCAAACATGTTTCTCACATCCAAGTTTAGTTATCTCCTTTTTAGTTACAGGCACAACAAGTCTGAAGAGCCAACCAAGTAAAGTCTAGAGAAAACTGTACACAACAGCAGTAGTATGTGACCCTCCAAACACGTTTCTCACATCCAAGTTTAGTTATCTCCTTTTTAGTTACAGGCACAACAAGTCTGAAGAGCCAACCAAGTAAAGTCTAGAGAAAACTGTACACAACAAAACAATGGGCCAACATCAGGCTTCCTCACAGTACCAAGTACTATCAAAAAAGTCAAAGGAAGTTTTTTTTGTGGGTATAAAATTCTTTTTGAAAAAAACTGAACCCATGATGTCGGTTAGTAGGTAGGTACTGTCCTCGCCTAAGTACTCAAGGCTCTAGCTATTATTATATAGAATACATACAAAATGACCCATTGGGTTTTTTGGCTTTAACTTTTTTGCCATGACTCATTCTTCCAATGGTTCACCACCATCACTTTGACCTAATTAGTTTTTAAGTGCCACTAGGTAGGTCCCAAACTCTCTTTTGTTGCAAATTTTTCAACTTGTACTCCCATTCATGACACAACTAAAGGAAGTTTATGTTAACTTACTTTTGCCGTATGAAAAGAGGAGTAAAATAAAATAAGATTTCAAGGGTCATTGTTATGTGTAACCCATTGTTGTGGGGTAGTTGAGCTATGACTTCAACTGGGTACTTGGGCCATTTCATAGCCAAACAAGGACATCAACTACTACTACCACTAACCTTTGGCAAGTAAGCTAAGACATGTGTCCTTTCTTTTGGTTTTTTCCTTCTTTGTATAGTGTTTTGGTTCTAATGTGGGTTGGCAAGTTTATGTCATTGTCGATGTAGCATGCTTTATTTACTTAACTTGCCCACCTACAACATGATGTATAATATTCTCTCCACAACATGGTTAGATGTGGTGTCACGCATGGGTTATGTGCTTTCTTTTTTTTGGGTTGTCAGATGGTTCATGCAAGAAATATGATGATGTTGAGAATCCCACTTAGATCTACATTCAATTTCAAACCTTTAAAATGTATGTTCATTACAATACTAAACTAGGGTAAATAGGCCAGTCACCAAACACTTAGTAGTCCAAAGAGTTGGAGTTCAATGACCTTGCATTTTATGGCCTTCACATTCAAAGACTTTTGGTATTGCACTAGTCTTGCCACCCAATAGCCCTTTAGAAACTCCAAAAAGGATTAAAAATGCACAAGTTGGCGGCCTCCCAAAGTGGGTTGGGTCTTTGGAAAAAATCCTCCATAAAACACACTTCTGCCCTTTAGTTCTCTAGCCTCGCAGGAGTGCTGTAAGTTCAAGTCATAACCAGTGTTGGACTGGTATTGGATTTTTAACATACTCATTTGGTACGGGTATTTGACTTTTTTTGAAATTTGTATACCATGGCACTGCTGGCATATTGAGGCAAAAATATGAAAACTCATACCATGTGATATCAATATGTACAAAATTTACAATTTTCACACAATGGTATGATTATCATGGTATTGAAATGTGTGATATTAGAGGGGTACATAGTATGAATATGAATATGTTGCTTTAATGTGTGATGCCACAAAAAAATGCAACTTTTTTGCTTAAGTTGAAAAGAAAAAATTCTTGACGAACCCTTAAACAAACCAACAAAACAGTGGCCACAACAAAATTCATTCGTAGATGTCCCAAAATCATCCCAAATGTGTCATTGATCAAATGCTAAAGCTCTTAAGTTGAAAAAACATATTATTATTAATTTTACTAATATTATAAAAGGCATAAAATCAATAAAATTCATCTACACAAGTAGATCTTAAGTTGGAAAAAAAACCATCACTTAATAAGTCATATATCTAGCAAAAAATATTATGATAACTTTGATTTGAAGAGGTCTTACATTCATCACTAATGTATCATTGATGAGAGGCAAAAGTTGTCAACATTGAAAAGCCACCCTTAGTTATAATGTAACAGCTTCCCACCATGCTGAAAATATATATAGTTTACAATTTACAACTCACACCTTACACCCTAGAAAAGTTGATACTCATACCATGGCATCGATGCTCAAAAATAGTTGTGTATGAATATAAATCAAGGTACTTAAAATGTTGTTATTAGTCAGATCTTATATGAGTCGAAATATCCAATTTTCACATACCATGACAATATGGTTTCAACTACAATATGATGAGCAAACCATACCCGACTGATTGAATATTTTCATATTCATATTAATACCTAGGTTGATATCCAAATACAACCTATATACCAATCCAACACGGGTCATAACTAATCATTCTATAATCTATCACCTATACATGTACACCTTCTCACCATAAAAGCCATACCTAAAATACAAAAAAATTATTTGTAATTATCAAACACATTTGTATTAAGACCAAAAATGACCAAATAAATTCATCCCCAACCAAAGTGACCATATAACCCTATTACCAATTAGTTTCTTGTGACTAAAAGTGACCAAATACCCATTACCAAACACGACTATGCGAACATTGATCAAATGTTTCTTGACAATTTTTTCACATTTTCCAATTTCCAAACAACATATTACCCTTGATTGTTCTTCAAGTCCTTCAAAATCTCTAAGCAAAATAGTAAACTATGAATGTTCAATAATAAACAATTTGTTGCATAGTTAACAACAATGAAAAAAATTATAATCAGGTCTGGCTTGTATTAGAAGGTTGTTTGATTGCCCACCTTTGTTTGACTATGAGCGTAATTGCCCTAACAATTCCTTAAATCAATTCTTATGATTTTCATTTGTACAAAGCTTGTTAACAAAATCCCATTTGTTATTAGCACTAAAACCTATCATGAACACCAACTATTATTACAAGCATAATGGACATGACTAATTATTTCATCACATGTTTAAGCATTAACCCAACAATACATGACGATGAAAACCTAAATGAAGACATGAAATAAGCAAAGAAATACCTAAAGAAGATTGTACTCACAAGACAAAAAAAACTAGTGTTGAATCAAATTGAAAGTAATGGGTTGTATTACATCTATTTGCATAATCCTATTTCAAAAACTTGGTCATGAAAGCTTCCATTAAGCCCATCATCCAAAGCCCATTCTTTGAACAATTTCTAAGATATCGAATATGGATAGAAAATGAATGATGAAAGAAACTTCAATAATGAACACCAAACTACACTACATGAATTAGTATGCAAAATATGCTTATATATATTGTTTTAGAACTTTTACACGTGTTCTAGAATTGCGGTTAGTCGATGTTATTTATGACATAAATTACAATGACTAGGGTCAATAGAATCTTTCAAAGTTGAACATGAATAATGGACATAAATTTGAAATTTATGAAAAATTGCCAAAAAATGTGTTGACAAAAGACTTATAAATTATGTGCTTCAATCAATCTAAGGAATGCACAATTGCTCTTTGAAGATGAGCTTATGTATTCTTTTATACTAGAGATTTATATTTCTTTTCTATTGAATGTTTTGGAATTGTTTCAATGTTTTCACAATCATCTTGCCATGAATGAAATTACTTGTTTAATTTAATTGGTTCTTTTGTAAGTGATGTGGCAAGTTGTGAGATCAAGATATTGGGTTTAGGGTCTAAATAGGTGTTTTTAACTCTTCATGATTCATGAATTTGGCTCCTTTGGCATTTGGTTGGATTATGATTATTGTACCTTGGTAGCTTCAACACTAGTTATATTATTTTCAGAAATGTTGAAAATTTTTAAAACAACAAAATTGTGAAGGAAATTAAGGAATCTTTTAAACTATTTTTTTAAATTATATTTTTGACCAAAATTATTTATTTTTTAGACATAGTAGCTTCAAACCTTCCCTGATTTGTGAGTAAAGGTCACCTTATCATCATGTTGAATCTCTAAAATAATGGATGTCTAGCAAATAGGTCCCTAAGATAGGATGATACCATGTTATTTTGATGACAAAATTTCACCATTTTGCGAAAAAGATTGCCCAACAACATCAACAAAGGTTTTCGTCAAATTTTGGATTTCTTTTTGTTTTTTAAACATCACCAAATTTGTACCAAAGGCTCTCGCAAGTTTTCACTATATAGAAAGATACGAAGAATTTCTAATGTCAATCTACTTCGAATCTTGTTGTTAACGATTGATTGCTTGTTTGGCAACATCACAAAATAATAATAATAATATCCCTAACAAGACTACCCTAACACCAATATGAACAATTGGAAAGGAAAATATCATGTAGACACTAAACTAAATTGTAAATCCCCTTTTGCTACTAATGACACATCTACTTATGAAAGAAGGGAGCACAATATTAATGGGTTCAAGGAAGGCTTTCCAATTCAAAGTGCTTTTTTAATGATCTATGTGAAAACTTTGGGTACCCTAAGACCTAGGCTGATTATGCACTAATTATTATTTTTTTTAAATTGCTGAAAATTCTGAAAAATACATACTTGCCCATGCCATGCCATGAAGCTTTGAAGTGAAGTGCAATAAATAGCTCATTATTTAGTGTAATGCCAAATTTATTATTATTTATATGCCAAACATAATGATAAGTGACAAAAAAAAAAAATTAAAATTATTAGGCACTTTGCTGCTGAACGAGCCTAAAATACTAAGGTACTTAAGAAAGTGGTGTAAATAAAGATTTGTTTAACATTCTTTAGTACAAGTTTTTGACAAAGAAGAAAGAAATGAAAAAAATGGGGGGCCCCCTTCACTTCTCATTGGTTGCATGTAAATTCTATTCCTATTTTTGGCCTAGGACTAACTAATGGCACTTATTAATTAGTTGGGGGGGTGCCTCACAAGTCCAACTTTTGTTTTTTGTTTTTGGGCAATGAGCCAATTTGATTGGCCCATCACAAAAAAAAAAACAAGTTGAAACTATGGAGGCTCCCCATGATAGAAGATTCTATGAAAAGATGGAGTGTCTCCCTCTTTAGCCCCCACCTATATGTTTCCATTGGGGAACTTGAAGGGAACATGTTGGGAACAAAGGAAAAATGAAAAAAAAATTCCTCCCTTCCCCCCCCGGCCCCCGCCCCCCCCTCAAAACTTAAAAGGAAAAAAAATCAATGCACTTTGAGTGCATGCTGAGCCTTCCCATTGGCTGCATGCATGAAATTTCACTTTCCAAAACTGTTCATCACCATTTTTGTCCTTAGCTAATACCCCCATTATATATAAACTGGGGTTACAATTGGATTCGTGAATGGAACTCGGAAGTTGGTTCTAGGTCTGGTTCTTTACCGAGAATAATTTCCGATTTTGATTCCAGTTTTGAAAATTAGACCCGGTTGCTGTCCAGTTTTGAATAAACCGGACTGGAACTGGGAGTGAACTGCCGGTTAATTTTCGATTAGCCCTGGTTCTAGTCCTCTGTTTCAAAAATCTCAATTCCACGGTACTAATTCCACATATACTAAATAGAATTAAGAACTTGAGTTTTGGTCCGATTCTTCTTCGAAACAAAAAAATCCAGTTTTGGTTCCAAAAATCAAGCCTGGTTTTGATTCAATTTTTATTAACTGGAACCACAACCGACCATTCTCACCTGCCAAACTGGGTACCCACCCAACACTAGTTAGTTAGTACCAAGGTACGAAGGTAGGTCCTGGTTCAGGTAAAGTTTCGAAACACAGCCAAAGGGGCCTGTACTCGGAGAGAGATGTCAAGAAGATTTAGCCAAATTTGGCTACAGGTTAAGTTGAAAATAAAACATCTTTGAAACCCTGCTTTGTAACGACTATATACTTGTAAGAGCCTTATAGTCTAAAGATGGCAATTTTATCTTCCTTTTTTTTTTTTTTTTTGGAATATGTGGCTAATTTAGGGGATTTTTCCCCTAAAAATTCCTTTGTAGAAGTCGCAACCCATTTCTTTTTTTCAGACAAATTTTCACCAAGGACCTTCGGGTTACGATTACAAATACAGAACACAAGGTATACTTGGCATACATATTCCTCAAATTGTTGAGAATTTTTAAAGGTTAAATTTGAAATTGAGGAGCCTTGTTTCTTCAAATTAAAACTATATATATTCCATAAGAGAAGTGCCAATTGTGAGCAGTGTTTTCTTTTTGGGCGAAATTTCATCAAATTTCCACCTAAAAAAAAATTATTTCAACCTATACAAAGGATTTTGAAGAGAAAAAATGGCCGAAATTCGCCACATTTCAAAAGAATTTTTTTTTTTTCCAAATCACCAGATTTTTATGATAAGTTCCACTAGGTAGCCAAAAATATAGAACGATACTGGTTTTTATTTACTTTCATATCTAGTATTAGCCAAATCTGGCTAAACCCTGTTATGGATCGACTTACATCACAGAATTGAAAAGAAAGGGTCACAAATGGTTTGTTACGCACAAGAGACAATTCATTCGGCTAGGCTACGACGGAAACAACAAATAGCTATATAACTTATTGCACCTGGTCGTATTTCAGGACTCGGGCCACCACGATCATACTTACATTAAGCCGGCCGGGATCCACCACAAAAGGGATACTCACATAATCTATATCCGGACTCCGGAGACGAAAAGGCGAAGCAATCGAGCATGCCATGACACACCCACTAGATGCCAGAACCGAGAGTTATCCTCATGACTCAGCTCAAGCATCTTACCGACTCATCATCATCATCATCACCCATCATCGAAATATCTTCTTTGTTTTATGTCGCCAAAACAAAATAATTTATCATTTTATTGGCAATTGCCCCTTTCACTTCTCTTTTCCTTCAGACATCATCATATACACAAGGAACCAATTGCTTTGTAATAATAATAATAATAATAATAATAATTTCTTTGGAATTGGTTTGCATCTGATTTAATTTTAATATCCTAAATCTCTCTTTCTCTTTATTAGGTCTAGGGTTTTTTTGGGGGCGAATTTTCACCACTTGGCAACAATAATAATATTAATTAATTAATTTTTTAATTATTAAAAAAAACGGTTCCAGTCATACATACAAAGGATTTTTGTGAACCAAAGTCGCCAAATTCAAATTTCAAGGAAAAAAAATTCTAAAATTGTCATATATTTAGATAATAGGTTCCAACAAGTTGCCATAATATATATAGCAAGATTTTTTTACTTTCCTCTCTAACCTTTAGCCAAATTTGGCTAATTCCTCTTGTGGATGATGATTGCCAATGTGACCGTATCACAATTTTTTTTTAAAAATTTCAAAATTTAAATAAAAATCCCCTGCTTTAGGTACTTGTAGGATAATTTCTTTTCTTTTTTGTATTAAAAAAAGTTCACATTTACAAGAACTACAAGTATGATATATTATTTATTTGACATGTAAGACATAAAATAAAAATACATTTTTAAAAAATAACACTGTTTCATGCAGATTTGTCGCATTTTGGCTAATTTATTTTTAGAAATGGCGATTTATTTTCCCAAAAAAAGGGAATTTTCGACAGAATATTCCCTTACTTTTAAAAACAATTCCTCAAAATGGCGAGAATTCGCCACCCCGAAAATAAAGTAAAAATTTTCTTTTCTTTTCGTTTTTTTTTTGGGGCGAATTTGTTGGCAACTGGAATGCACCTTTCTTTCACACTTTCTCTGTTTTCAGGCTCCTTTTCTGGCCTCTCTTGTGTTTTTGCACCAATTTCTTCTTCGTCATCTTCTTTCTGAATGCTGCTCTTGTGCAGTCGAAGAACATGTTGCGATTTGGCGTCGGCGCTGGGAGGAAACTCCGGGAGTGAGAATGGAAGTGAGAATGACGGTGGTTTTTTCAGTATTGTGACGGGGCCGGGGAGCCACGGATTTGAACCGGAGAAGAAGAAGAAGAAGAAGCAACCGGGGACACATACAGACAGGAAGGAAGGAGAGTGCGGGAGGGAGAGATGCCACCAATAGATGCAGGAGTGGCAGCCAGGATTGTGGGGCAACGAGAGGTGATGATCTCTTTGGCAGGCCTTTGTCTGGTTCTTCTTACGCTTCTGTTAGGGAGAGTGAACTCCGCCGTCATCTTGCTCACTTCCAGCAACGAGACATGGTCTTTTCCCGATGCGGAAGCCAATTTTGGTATGTGATTTTTTTTTCGAATTTTCTAAGTGTTTTGTTTTGTTTCTTTTTTTTTCCTTGCTTTTTGCTTTGTGTGTTTCAGTCTTCTTCCCTCTCTTTCCTACTCTGATTGATGCTGTTTTTTTTATTGTCACAAAACCTAACCTTTAACCTAAATCCTCACCATGCCTGGCTGGAAAACAAAACCAAGGAAACAGCCAAAAAAAAGTACGAAACAAACACTGATGACTATGGAAATGCTCCCACACTGTTTTTCCAATTTGTCTCCTCATTAGACAAAGGCATCTTCTTTTGTGTCTCACGGCTGCTTGCTGCTGTGTTGAGCAGTTTGATAACTGGAGGTGACAAAAGGAATGTTTGCACAAGGAATAAGAATTGCCTCTTTGGATACACCATGGATACACCATTGGCATGCATGTTGACAGAAATACCCTAGCATCTCGGATGCAGTGTGCCTTGAGTCCACAACCCCTTGTGAGGTGCCAGTGCTTCAATTATGAAACACGGATTGATGGTGTGCATTCTGTTAGCTATTCTTCTACAATGGCTTCACCACTGTGCTCAGTCATCATGTTTATATAGGGCAGAACTGATCAACTGGGGGTCAACATTCCCAGCCTGTGTTTTTTTAAAATTTTTATTGTCGTTGTTGTTGCATTCTTCAAAATGCACAAATCTACTGGGAAAGCATGCAGAAATCACTTGCAGTGCCAGCCTTTCTGCAGCTTTTGGTGAACTTGAATTGGCAGGCGATGTTCTGGGACATGGAAGAAGTCTGTGGTCAAGGAGTTGGTTGAATGGCGAGTTTCTTTTGTGTTTCATCATTTCTACTAGAAGGAAAGAGGGAACTGTTGGTCAGTGGATTGACTTTTATTGTATTTTGGTTGGCAGCTCCTCGGATTCCGGCAGCTGGCATTATGGGAGTGCTGCATAAGGCAAATCCACAGGATGCCTGTTCACCTCTGGTCAAAGATCCAGACTCACAGAGAAGTTTGCTCCCTCCTTTTGTTGTGGTTGCCCGTGGGGCCTGCAATTTTGATCTCAAGGTGCGACATGCTCAGGAAGCTGGATTTGGAGCTGTCATTGTTTATAACAATGTTGACGACCATGAACTTGTTACCAGTATGACCCCCCTTACTCCTGTTGCAAAGGAAGCTGTTTTTAGCATATGTCTTTGCTTCTCAAGTTTTGGATTCAAATATTTAGCTAAGGCTTTTAAGGAACTCTTTCTAAGTGCTCAAGCCTTGTTTCTCAACTGTTGTCAAGAAACTGTTACACAGATTTCCACCCTGTCAGCCTGTGTGTATTCCTTTGATATCTGATGTCCTCACCCTACTGGAATGCTCTTATGTGAATAGAGGGGGGATTTCTGATCATATGCTCTTTGATGGAGGACTTTGAGAAGTGAACTGTAATATGTTTCAATACCTCTTCAATCATTCTGAAATGAAACAAATCTCAGAAGAGGCTTGAAATTCCAAAGAAACACAATGTGGAATGATTGTCAACCCTGGCAGCCTCCTTCATCATCTCTAGGACAAACCAGGGTCTAGTTTGGGTGATGTACCCCAATGCTTGTAGCAATATGTTATTCATGATGAAGATGATTGTTTGATAGCTTGTGAATCATCTGGCAAGGAGAAGATGATCATGATGAAGACACTAACAAGGTTATGACCACACTGATTGTTGGGATAGGTACCAGCAAAGTGTTGTTTTGGAGTTGTCTCTGCAATCTCACAGATATATGCCTAATGCAATCTGGTATTTCTGGTTGTAAATTGCAGTGTCAGGAAATTCAAATGACTTGAAAACCTATGCTGTCTTTGTCTCAAAGTCATCTGGACAGGACCTTCTGCAGTATGCAGGGGACACAAGAACAATCTGCTATATAATGCCAGCATTTGAGAATACAGCATGGTCAGTAATGGCGGTCTCCTTCATCTCTTTCATCGGAGTGTCGATTGTCCTTGCAACATTTTTCTTTGTGAGGCGACACCGGCTTCACCAACTGGCACCCCAATTACTCCTGACCAGGGAGCCATTAGGGATGAGCATAAGTGATGTGAAGGCTCTCCCCAGCTTTGTGTTCAAATGTGCGGGGGAAGGAAGAGGAACTGCAGAAACCTGTGCAATCTGCCTTGAAGACTATGAGGCTGGTGAGAACCTGCGACTGCTTCCTTGTCACCATGGTAAGAGCGCTCTCTCCCTCTGTGTGTCATGGATGGAAAAGCAACTGAACATTTTGCAAAATTGTGTTCCATGGACTTAGCTGGCAGTCCTATGCTAATTAGATTGCTGATTATTAATTGTTTGTCGCTAGGTAATGGTTTTTGCAAATGTTTCTGGTTTGTCCATTTATAACTGGGAGAGCCTCGGTTGTTGTGAATTGTGCAGAGTTTCATCTTGATTGTATAGACCAGTGGTTAACAACGCGACGTGCATTCTGTCCAGTCTGCAAGAGAGATGCCCAGTCCAAAACTTGTGAACCTATTCCCATAGAGACCACTCCTTTGTTAGCTGCAGTTGGTAGGGCCCTTGGTGGTCCCATTCATGTTGGAACATCAATTGCCTCCACTCAAACATCTTCCTCATTCAACCCTCCTGCATTCCCATCACCAATTCACTCTCCAGATGTATACACTGTTGTTATACACACATGTCCAGAACAAAGAGGTGCATACTTATGCTAGCCCCTATGGAGGAAAGGTGAACTTGGTGGTCTTTTGCAAGAGGCAGCCTTACCTGGTGTTATGAGCAGAGTAAATCTGGAGTTGTTTGTAGGAGTACGTTAACTTGAGGTGTAGGTTTTGGTGTATCATACAGTATATGAGTTTCCCATGGCCATGACAATGTATGTCAGTTGGTGTGGTTTGCATCCTCTGTGACAAGGAGGCAAGGGTGGCGTAAGACTATGTACCAGCAAATAAGGTGGGATCTTGAATTCAATCCCTTTCCTTTGTTTTGGACTTGGATGGTGGCACATCACATAGCAGCCCATTGGCTGCAGTTGAGAGACCTCAAGTTGCTGAGAAGCAGTTTTGAGCACATTGCTGGGTTTTGTGGACAATGTGCAAAGTCCTGAGTTTGTGTTGTTGTAGCGTAGCTATTTGTAGAAACTAGTTTAGTCATCATGATGGTCAGTCAATGCTAGTGGCTAATTACATTACTTCCTATTTACCCTCTATTTCTCAAGCTGGGTCACTGATTTCAAAGTAAGCTGCTGCAGATTTTGAATCTGCTTCATCACCATGTGTCGTTAAAACATCTTCGCTTTCGCCATGGTCATTCGATTTTTCAACTCTATATACTAAGTTCTACCTGGCAGATCTAACATCTTGTATGAAAGTTCCAATTAATAGTGTGTTTGGTTAGATGTTTAAGTTTCTCCATAGTTTGTGGAAGCCTTAGACTTAATCGCTTGGTTAGAACTTTTGATAGACAATCTGTTCCTTTCTTTTGGTCATTGCACTTACCAAGATAATGCATTCGTATCTGCGTGGGTACTAATTGCGCAGTCTATTTAGCAAATCTCTACCTCATTTCCTGTGAGTTTGATTTTTTGAAGCATCATTTGAAGTCAAACATCTGCCCTAAGATTTTTACCTCTTTTCCTAGGAGTTTGATATTTTGAGGTGTCTTGTGAAGCCCAATGCCTGCCTTGTTCTGCTTTGGAGATCATCTCTAGTTTGTAGGTTTGTGTATGGTCTTTTTGTCCCAAACTTTCCAGACATTGAGAGTTTTATGTACTGGAAAAAGATTCTTTGCATCTTAAAATGTCTTGGGAGTTAAATTGTCCTTCTAATGGCTTCTCTTGTAACTTCTTGGATGTAGCCATGAATCCAAGTCCTAGAGATATTTTTGGTGTTAACTTTAATAAGTTGACTCAACTACAATATGCAGGTATTGACATGATTTTTATACCTAGGGTCCATTCAAATCTTTTTGTTGGACATTATCAACAGTCAGTTTTAGATGTGTTCTTTAAATGTTTGAGGTGTTGTGGTTCTAAGTTTTCTGCATTTCTCTGATGGTTAATAGTCTTATTGTCCATTTGAGGAGTAAAAGGCTACCCTCTAAAGTTTCTCTTGTAGAGTACCACATGTATAGAGGTTTGTTCAATGAAGAGAAATCTCTCCAAAATATTGTATATCTAGAGTCTTGTACATTGGGAGCTTATCTAAGCCCATTTGGTCTTTATGTTTGTCTCCTCCCTTTTATCTGTTATATTCTGTTCTTGCTTCTTTTGTGTCTTCTGGTTTTTCCCTTCTGTGATGATGTAAAGTTGTTAACTAATATTGGAACTGAGTCTTGTGGTTGCTTCCAGACTTGGAACAAAAACTCAATATGCAGGCTAGCGATCGTTAACTGGCCTACATTCACTGCGAGGAGCTGATGAATTCAGGGGGGTAAATTCTGATAAATAAGTCAATATAAGTAGCAATTGAGGTCCTTGTACAAATGAGAGATTGTTTCTATTGTTCATACTACTAGGTTTATAAGTAGCAATCGAGGTCCTTGTACAATTGAGAGATTGTTTCTATTGTTCATACTACTAGGTTTATAAGTAGCAATCGAGGTCCTTGTACAATTGAGAGATTGTTTCTATTGTTCATACTACTAGGTTCATAAGTAGCAATCGAGGTCCTTGTACAATTGAGAGATTGTTTCTATTGTTCAACTACTAGGTTTATAAGT
>Ga0209611_10000590_pt1 | contig 55749 bp, 41 predicted proteins | sample S1TSphgellanicum_3_FD_187693 | JGI IMG/M metagenome (GOLD analysis project Ga0209611, IMG submission 187693) | Host-associated microbial communities from peat moss isolated from Minnesota, USA - S1T2_Fc - Sphagnum magellanicum MG (SPAdes) (version 2) | ecosystem: Host-associated > Plants > Peat...
CATACATTGTTGACAACAAGAAAGTATTGGCAATGGTCAGAGCAAAATATCCAATCCAAAATATTTCAATCAAACTCTGATGCCAAATATTAAGCATTTCTTGCACATGTTGAATTAAATCCCCTATATGACATTTTGGAGGACGTGGCTTTGCACAAGGGTCCAAATTAAATGTTGAGTTGATGATAAATGTGTACCAATGTTGGATGGGAATGCCAAGCCTATTACAATTTTATACATAATTGGAATTAGTGCAACAATTCACAAAACCAAAGGCCAACCTCTTAAATTTTTCAAGAGATATGTTCAATATTGAAAACCAAAATTGACTTGTAAAGTTTTAGAAGTTTACACCCTAATCAAAGGCCTGATTGGGTTCTAAAATACAATTTTTGGGCTTTTCAAATTTTTGTTATGGTAGATAGGCCAACATCAAAAACTTAAACTCTCATGGAGGGGGTGTTCACTCTCCCATCATGTTCAACCCTATAGATTCAAATGGTGTAAGTAGCCCTTCACCTAATACCCTTATAGCCTTTTTACATACTTCCATTTGGGATTGAAACAAGCAAGATAAAATCTTCTGTAAAAAGGAGGTGGCGGGAAGGGGGTGTTAAAATAAAAAGTCTAGCCTCTCGTGAGACATATCCTTCCATTTGAAACTAAAGTGCATCTTATAACTGAACATTCCAAACTACAAACACAAACAACATCCCTCATATTACCAAATGTGGACTTTGTTCCAAATAACTCCATTTACAAAAATGAACACATTTGCACATGCACCACTTGCTTTAAAAAAGTGAAAAATAGGTGGTTCAAATGCTCAACATTAAAAAATATTGATTTGTGGGGAGTGATTACCCATTGTCAAACACAAAGAGGCAAATGAACAGGTGAAATGTTTTGGCTTATGATGGTTTTGAAACCTTGATGAACACAAAAACCCCATCTTGAATGGAAGGTTTAAAAGCACCAACCACAAGTTTTAAACGGTTACCAATTGTGCAATGTTTACTAACAAGCCAAGTTCTGAATTCTCTAAGTGTTTGCTCACTCGTGGGTGTTTGATGATGGGTGTTTCTACCCTACTGTAGGAAGGATTTGTATGCAAGGCTTGGTGTAAGTGAAGTAATGGACTAATTCAACCTTTTCAATTCATTATTTGGGAAAATCACATTTCCATTTCTATTGGCTATTTTAGGTCCCTCTCACATAGTCAACTAATATGGTGCTTTGCACCTGCAATCATCTAAAAGAAGGTGGCCACCATTCTTAAATAATCAACTTATTGGCTTGAATCTTGTGCCCATGCATTACCCTCAATTTTTGTTCAATTTGAAATTTTTAAATCCATATCTGTTAATTTTACATTTAGTATTCAACATCAATGTCTTAGAGGTGTAAATCAGGGATTTTTTTTCCAAATTAATTACAATAGATGTTAAGAAACACTAATTTCAGTCGAAACTGCACTCAAAAATCAGAAACCTTGAAGGTTTTTCAAAAATATTTGTCACCACAGTGCAAAAAATCGCTCAAAAAAGAAACTCTGGTGCAAATACCTTGAACCTTCTACAAAGGCCACTGTATGACAATGTATATAACCACATAATGGAAAACAATTTGCCAACTAAATGTGAATGATTTCACTTTTCACATCATTTGGCTATTATTTCCAATACAAAACTTTTGGTTTCCTATCTAATTTGACATTTTTCATCCACAACAGTTACCAAATATTAGTGGGGAATGACAACACAAAACTTTGTCAATACAATGAGGAATAATTAGACTAGCTTTGAACATGCACTGATGAGCAACTGAGCAAGAAAAGTCAAGTGAATTTGTAGACTTTACACAAGATAAATCTATTCTGCAAGCAGACCTAAAATTAATTTTTTTGTAAGAACATCAAATTGAACTTGTTTTCCATTTTGATTAAAAAAATCATAGTGATTTCAGATGGGGCGGCTTGATGGGTTGTCATATGAATTCATGGAAAGGAAAGAAATGTGTGAAATTAAAATATTGATCCTGACATAAAACATTCATGAAGATTGTTCATAAATAATCAGGGACGCGTTGGCATCAAATCTTGCATGCGGGTAGGCATGTTCACACTTTGACATTGTTATAAAATATTCACTTTTTTCAATGAATTTTTTCAAAGGCAACTGAAGTGTTACCTGTTTGTTGCTTTACAAAGATTGGACACTCAAGAGGTGGGTAATCTGTATTTAGGGAACTAGTAAAAATGATGGTGACCCTTTTCACTCCACCCTCAAATTCAAACAAGGTCAGAAAAAATGACCTGATTTTACTGTTAAAAGCAGACAGCACACATCGCTTGAGGAAAGTGGGCCAGATCAAGCAGGAACATTGATCATCTCCGAGGGTGCTGATGCTGCCTTCACAACGCAAGGGCTGTCAACTGCCAGGCCCATGGCATGCAATCCATTGTCAACATAGATCACTGTGCCTGTTATAGCAGAGGCCAGGGGTGAAGCCAGGAAGGCTGCTGTGTTTCCAACATTGTCTGCAAGCACAGGCCACCAAAGTGTTGCTTCAGTGCAGGCAAATGGGTTGTGATTATGACCAAAAGAATCTCATCAAGTCATGGCAGCAGCTTTCCACCACAGCATTGATGTCTTACCCAGAAGTAAAACTATAAAAAAAGATTGATGAGAACCTGGGTTGGAGATATCATCTTAGAATGGCTTCTGCATTATGCCAAGGCTTGCCCAGCCCAAAATTTCAAGCAAAGGTGATGTGCAACTTTAAGCACTTGAATGTACACAGTTTTGGTTAAATGCATAACCCAGCTTTGTAACTCGTCCTGCTTTCCCATTAGCCCAGCTAGGATATTGACAACCCAGCTAAGTTGACATCAATTAGTGCATTTGTCATGCAAAAAGATGTGGAAACTGTAACCCTAAGGGTGAATGCACAGTTTGTGTTTCCCCCTTTTCCAGGAAGAAAACAAAATTTCCCAGTCTAATTATCTCATTTTTCTGGAGGTCAGGCACCAGCCCTAAAAGCTTGAAAAGAGAGGTGAGGTAGCAAGAGGAAGATTTACCAGATCTGAGCTCCTGCTGCAAAGGTGCGTTAGCACAAGAGTAGTTGATCATATCATCAATGAAACCAATTGCCTTTGCTGCCCTACTTCCAAGGGCCCCTGCACAGTTTCGCATGAAGTCCTTACTTCAATTTCAAGCTAAAATGCACTGTATAGAATCTACAAATGTATCTGATTCATATGATAGTATGAGACTAAAACTGCAGAGGTCATGGTCCCAAAAAAATCTAACTTGGCCCATGAGTACAGAACTGCATGTACCTCACTAACTGCAGAAACAAAGGTGAAAAGACTTGTTAGGTGTATTGAACATGCTTGGAAGAAATAGCATTTCATTTCAGATTGCTGAACAAGTCATAGACATTTCACTGCAATTGATGTATGAGGATCAGTGCAGAATGCCCCCAATAGATGGCACAAAACACACACATTCAAAAAAATTGTTTCTGAGGTGAGCATTCTCATCTGCAGAGATGGTATTGACTCGAATGCCGTGCTTCCTCCCTGCTTCAAATGCCAGTACCTGCAGTGTCCTAAACCAACATCACTTGTGTAGAATGACAACTTTCACAATGCTAAATGTCAATGTGCTAATCAGCCTATTAACAAAAGTTGCTGCTACCTTCTGATACAAGGGAAAGTACAGAGGAAAAATTTCAGGGAAAGGAAAAGAATACATTAAAATGAGATAGCAGAGAAAACTACAAAAAAACACTTTGAAGGCAATTATTGTGTCAGGACTGGCCAAACAAAAACATACTAGGAAAAATTGAGTGTGGTCATAACCTTGCAAGTGTCACTCATAAGGTACCCAACCATCATCTTTATCATGAATGGCAGTGACTAGTGACCACTACTTGCCACTGACTTCATCAGCTCTCAAAAGTGGGTGTAGGTAAGTGCATGATAATATGGTCAGGACACATGGCAAATACTTATCAATCCGCCTCCTCAGTTTATGTCACATTTGCATAAGCAACAGGAAGAAGCTGGCTAGGACTCAAGAGGCATAGCTGAATCAAGAAAGACAACTCTATCCTCGTTCAAGCTGTAACATGTTTGTAGGGTTAAGCTTCATTTCATTTTAGCTTGCCCTGTACAAGCACGCATCTAAGCCTAAGGCATAGAGGCCTACATCTCTGGGTGGTGATTGGGGCATCCTGCAGCCCAGACTTATCCTTCAAGCACACCACTGTATCTTCTGAGTCCATACAGCAGACAGCCTCCCTCCAAATGAAGCCAGACAATTTTCCATCATCACTGGATTGAAAGGAGTTCATCTGTGTACAATACACACATCAAATTGTATCTGTGCAAAACTATTGTTTTGGACTGAACAATCTTACCCGTGTATCACTCTCCAGGGCTGCCTTTGCAGAACTCATTCCTCCACCATACCTGCTCATGCAACATACTCTGACTTTTATACAGTGAAGACATTTTGGAGACAGAAAAATAGTCTACAAGATGTGAATCATTTCCTTCCTGTGCACAACCACATACAAACTGCGAGTCTCATCTCATGTAGAGCAGCAACAGAAAGCATCATAAGATGAATCATACCCCAGGATAATCCTTTCAGATGCCAAATATGTAAGTGAGAGTGACACGCCACCTGTTCCATCCATATGCAGTGCATCAAGCAGCAATACGAATCAGTACCATCTCCTACAAATCTTTAAGTTATGTACATCACATTCTTTTGGTTGAGGGACTGCTGAATTTACATTCATTATGCGTAATCCTACACTCCCATGAAAGGCTATCAGACACCAAACCCACAATGTGCATCACTTCTGAAGATGCATGACTATGCTGTACAAGCTAGAAGTACAGCTAACTGCACATTCCTAGTTCCAAATCACTACATTCACAAGAACACAAAGAATGCCTTGTTTTGTAGGGACTTGGCATTAGACCATTCATATTGTCCACTGCAAAATCATGTCAGTCTTGGGACTTGACGGCTTTTAATTTTGCATGGAGGATTTAGAAAATGTCAACAATGGGTTAGCAATGACTTTTTCATTATTGTTTGTCATATTTTTTGTCCTCAATGACCTGTCCTTAGTACCTTTTCCCAGGACTTGTCTACATTATGCCAATCATTGTTGATTTGGAAAGCTTCGCATGGCTTAACTCATTGCTCTTTTCCTTTTGTTTAAATGCTCTTGTCCACCTATTTCAATAAACATTCTAAACCATTTTCTATTACAATTAAGGATAGTTGATATGTTTCATGTTTATTGTGCAATGATTCTTCTTATTGTAACAAAATCACCAAAGCATGTAGAACCTAGCTCTATTACCTTCAATGCAGAGAAATCACTTGCAGTAATGCAAGACATGCATTTAGAAGCAATCAATCCTTACTATCCTTCTAGCACTACTTCTAGAAACAACCAAAAGCACAAAAATAGAGTTCAAGTGGATTAGTGATTAGTGTTGAAATGTACATAATGAGGTCCTATCCTTATTAAATGGCATGTTGCTTATATGACTCCTTGCTAATGACAAGAAGCTTGTTTTGACGAATGATAGGTTGCTTCTATGACTCCTTGCCAATGACAAGAAGCTTCCATTAGCACTTTGTGATTTACAACTAGCAATCAAGTGCTCCCAAAAAGGAGTATTCCTTTTCTCAAGGTAAACACTATTTACTAAACCTTCTGACTCCTTATGTCAAAGTGGTTGGTCCTTACAAAGTCTAGAAGGAAAGAGTGATTTGTGAAATCATGCAAGCAAGGAAGTCATGTCCTTGATAAATTACAAGTTGCTTTATGACCCTTTGCCAACTGCAATGAGTCCTTATATATCCCAACCTATTTTTTGTTTCTAGATCTTATTGATAAAGTCATGGAAAGAAGATCCAACATTTAGAAATTCAATTAAGTGTAGAGCTATGGATAGTGGTTATAAATGCAGGCTATGTTCTTTTGCATTTGTGAATGTAAGTTAGGTGTTTATGTCATTATGAATGGTTGTGCAGTTGCTTCAAAAGGAATGAAATCAAATTATTTTGGAGTAAATAGAGTTCATTAAACAAATCAAGTTAAAACCTTATGTGGGAACCAATCTTTGCTACCCAATTTTAAATGTTGCAATTCATGGGACCTAAGGGCACTAATTTGGAAAATCAAGTTGTGTTTAAATCTTACACAATGTTACAAACAATTTTGACTATTACAATTAAGTTTGAAGATGAATTTGAAAATAAGATCCAAGAGGGTCCGAGCATGGTAAAGTATGCCAAAAAAGTAGTCCTTAAAACATTTTATTTCAAATAAAATCTCTTTTCAACATTAACATTAAAAAATATATTAAAAACCTATTTAAATTGGATTTTGAAATCATAGAGCACTTCATTGAATTTATTATAAGTTGTACATAAAGTTTGAGGAATTTTTATATAAGAAAAATGGATGAAAGATTTGTTTTAAATTGGTTGGCTTTTCAAATTTTCCATGTACTTTTACATTAAAACTTTGTTAGATTATGATTAGATAATGAAAAGTTGAAATCATATCCATACACATTAGGTCTTCATCAATTTGAAACTATAATAATTATAATTGATGTTGTACTTTCATGTACTTGCATTTCAAAAAAATGTACTTAAATGCATATTAAAACATTTGTTTCTTCAATATTATGTAATGAAGTCAAATAACTTATAATTGTTTATCATTGATTTAAATAATATTCATGGCTTCAATACATTAAAGTATACTTTATGGATATTTTCCAAAAACATAACAAGTGTCTTTGACTAACATACTTTACCATCCTTATGCCCAATAAGGTCACATAAATTATTTATGTTATGTGCAACTCTATATGCAGATAGTGGTTGTGAAATGCAACTTTAATGTTGTTCATTATAGGAATGTAGGTTGGGTGCGTTCATCCTTGCCTAAGTGGTTGTTCAATTGCTTAAAAAAGTCATGATCACATTTTGTAGGTGTAAGTACTTATACCCATTTTTTACTTTTCAAATTTTATGTGGACCTTATTTTTTGCTACCAATGCAAATATTGCTACAAATTTTGTATTGGAATTATTATTCACATGGTGACAACTTGTTATTGGTTACTTTAATCATTTATGGTATGTGTAATTTTGTAAATAGTGATATCCTAGATACAACTTTGATGTTGCTATTCTATGAATGTTGGTTGGGTACATTCATTCTTGCCTAAATGGAATTGTTTAATTACCTCAAAAAATAGTGATTCTATAGGCGTAAGTAATTATACCCATTTTTTACTTTTTTGAAATTCTATTTGGACTTTACTCTTTGCTACCAATATAAATATTGTAAGACATACCAATTATTGTTCACATGGTTACAACTTGTGTTCATGTGATTACTTAAATTATTTATGGTTATGTGCAACTCTATAGATAAATGATTAAATGAATGCAACTTTGATGTTGTTCATTCTCTAAATGCAAATTGGGTACATTCATCCTTGCCCAAATGATTGTCTAGTCACTTTGAGAAACAATGATTCTATAGGTGTGAATACTTGTACCCTTTCTAGTTGCTTTGAAATTTTATGTGAAACTTATTATTTCTTGTTGGTTAAATTTGTTGCCACTATGTACAATGATTAAAAACATGTAAGTATTAATTGTTGTTTATAACTTGTTGTTCATGGTTACTATGTAATTTTTTAATCTAATCAAGCTTAATAGTTGGGTGTTTGCACATTCAATAGAAGTTGCAAGTCATGACTGGGAAGGAATTAAATAAAGAGAAAAAACCTTGGAAGAAGGAGATAAACATTGAGTACCCCATAGGGCCTTGGGTTGATTACAAGTTCCAAATGCAATTTTGTTTGAAGAGGTCAAAAAGCTACTAGCTAAGGGGTTGGATCCTAAAGCAAATATTATAAATGTTCATGTCACCACTGCTAACATTGCCAAAATATTTGACAATGTTCAGAAGTTCAGAACAACCAACCCCTTATTGTCCCAAGAACATAAGGAGTTGGAAAGGTTATATTGGAAGATATATAGCACTGGCCATATCACAAACAATGAATTGTATTTATGGTTAATGAAGGGTTGGATAGCAGATACTAAAGGCCATAAAGTTAATTGGGCAAAAGCAACTGCATTTACTGCTTGAAAGAAAGCATATAAAGTAAGCGTTGGTTCATTACCAAAAACTCTTAGTGGGACAATTCAAGTTATAATGATGATTCTTAGAAGCTAAGAGGGGTTAATTATGGAGAATTTCCAAAAATGGACCTAGATATAGGTGTGTCTAAAGAATTGGATCAACAAAATAGACCATTTGCAACCCTAAAGGAAATAATGTTTGTTGAAAAGCTATTGAACTTGACATGAAGGTCACGAAAGCACACCATGAAAACTTGGAGGACAAAAAACAAGAGTTTAAATAGTGTCCTACAAGCACCCAACTGAACCTTTTAAGCATCCTGACCTTTTTGAAACTAGAAGGGCTTTGATAATTGATCATACAAATAATCATAAGATTCATTCAAGCATCAATCCTATAGTCCTATCATAAGCAAACCTTATAAACACCCAAAGGAATTACTTAAACATTTTTCAACATGAAATGTTATGATAAGTAGTACACATAAGTCCATTCTACTCAGTTTCAAGCACTTAAAACCTCATTAAGTACACTTCAAAGTATTTTCTACTTTTCAATGTTTTAAAAACAACCATTAAGCAATTTAACTACATAGTTGCTACTTCCTTAAATTGACAAATTGCTCCAAAGGTTGCTTCAACTACCACAGATCTAATAGCTAATACAAAGGGTTCAAATACTTTTGTAAGCAAGCTACATGACAAACACTTATTGGAACATTTAATAGTTGAGTAGAAGTTCAATAGACATTCAGTTCAATTTAAATTTCAAATCAATGAATCAATGAATTCTAAACACAAACACATAATCATAGTATCATCTAGGTCTAATTCCATAATGCAACAAAATCAAAATGAACACATAAGGTACAACCCATTGAATCATAAATATAAGGATTTAAAATAGCTCAAGGGTGCAAGGAAATGAACATAAACATGTGAAATTTGAAGATAATGCACTGGATGCACTTCAAACTAATTGCAAGAGATTCTCAATGTAATTACATCTTTCTGATTTGGAGAGATAATAATTTGAGTTGTCCACCACTCTATCACATGTTCTATGAAATGTTTAAACAAAACATTTGCCCGTGTGGCCCTTCTATAGTCTATCCAAAAAACATTCCCTAATGTGTCCGATGCCAAGCGTCTGTCAATGGCCTTCCTTATGTTTCTCCTATCAACTCCCATAAGCTTTGTTACTCCCCTACTACTTCCCACTAATTCAGAGGTTGCAAATGTGCATAAAATGTTTTTGGCCATTGTGAACTTAAAGGATCTAGTGCTTGTCAAGTGACCAACCAATCCAAATTTCAAATTCTCAAGCAACTGTTGGGTGTGCTTCAACCTCTTGGTATCATGCAAATATGATGGCATTAACCCAACAAGACTATTATGTGATCAATACAACCTTCTCCATAATGGTCTGTTGCACTACAACATCATAACCTTTTAGGAAATCTATGATAAACGTAGCATTTACAATGGACCTACATGAGCCTTTCTTGCAACATCACTAATTAAGATAGAAAGGGCATGGTCAATGTGTTGTAGAAAAGACCTATCTTCTATTCTTTGTTGCAACTCTTCTTCAAATTGAGCTTGTTGAAGCTTATATTTCCATTGATACTCTCGTTTATGCTCTCTTCTTCACTTTTTGCTTGCAATTACTTCAGGATCCTCTTCTTTAACCTCACCGCTAAACGTCTCATCTTGTTCATCCTCACCAATAGACATAACATCTAGGGATCTTTTTGGTGATTTAACATTTGTCAATCATTTTGATATGTTTATTGACTCACACAGTTGATGATTAATGGGCTTTCATTTATTCTTATGATTCCCCATCTTACACAATAGTGACAACAAAGAAAGACTCCTTAATCTTTAGTTGAAACATCTCATCAAAAAAATATTTGCACAATAATCATTTACTTGGAGGTCTAGTGTTTACTTCAACCATGCATAGACAAATGACACGCAATTGTGAATCCATGGCGAGACTTTGTAATGGAGTTCAAGTGTGAAATGTGCGCACCTAAACTTCAACATGCACATGAAAATCTCAATAGGCAACGATCCATGGCAAACTTGCTTGATAGAGGATTACAAGAAACAATGGCCATTTTTTGTGTAATGTGTAGCTCACCATTAACCCTAAATTTGTTTCTTTGAATGTTTCCCTTTAAAACCTTGCTTTGATTCAAGTGTCATTAAACACTACAAGAACAATCATTTACTATAAACCCTAATCCAAGGATGGTATAAGTTTATCCATAAAATTTCATCTTGAAATATATGTATTTAATAAAAAAATATTTTAATTGCTAAATGCCATGAGAGTTCAACCCATCTTCAACACATATCTTCAATTTTATAAATATTTTCATATTTGTAAAATTTTCCAATACATTTTTAATACATTCAAGGGTGTATTAATTAGGTATTAAGTTCATTGCCTACCTTGTATAGCATCGTTCCATTTCTATAAAGCATATTTCCCATAAATACAAATAAATATGCCAAACACATTAAATTTGTTAGGAAATTTAACCTTGCCTTCCATTATAAAGAAACATACATTTAATCTTTAGGGAAGTTGATCAAATTATATATTTTAAAAGGGTCAAAAGCACGTTCAAACTATTATGATGTATTGTGAAATTTAGACATAATTTCAAGATTTGGTCAATGCCATGCCCTCATAATCACAAGTATATAAAAAATGTACAACAAAATTCATTTTATTTCAATTAATAAAATTAATGTAGTCATTTTTCAAAGTCATGAACTTGTAAGATTTTAAAGGCGACTTCATAGTCCTTGGCTCCTTTTAGCATGCTTACACCCCTACAAGGGCTTGAAGACAAAAGAAAATAAAAGGATGCATTTCGTAATCCTTGGTGCAACCAATATTCAAAATGTTTAAGGGCCAAAAAAATTATTTGATTTTAAGAACTGTTAATACTAATAAAAATTTTGGGTTTTGTAATTGTTGTTTGCAATTAAAATTGAATTGCATGTAACACATGTAACTGCAAATTTGTGTAATTGTTTAAGATAAGTTGCACATGACATTCAGTTGCATGTGACACTATGTATGCAACATGTATATACAGTGCTAATATACATCATCCATACATACCAATCCAAATGTAATAGCACCTTATGTGCAACTATAATGCAATTAATCAAAATATGACACGTGTTTAAAAATTGAACAACTAGCTTATGGACACATGTCATTATTATTAATTTTTTGTTTTCAAAATTAAAAATTCATTGGATTAATCTCAATCATTAATTTTTTTACCATTAAAATGATGACATGTGGCACACCATGGAACATTCATTGACCATTTGACACATGTTCATTTTAAACACCAATTATATGGTGACATGTGGCAATCAAAGGCCAATTTTTTTAATTTTAAAATATTAATTAATGAAATTTAAGTTGCTCAATTTATGGTTATTACGATGTTGACACGTGGTGCTTAGGTAGGTAGGTAATTATTAAACCCCATTAGGTAGGTAGGTTCATTTAGGTATGTAAGTAGGTTGAAAAGTAATTAGGCTTAGGCTATATAAATAGGTTTAGAATAATCCAAGTTTATTTTTAGATTTAACCATTTCATAAAAGTCAAGTTTTTTATTCATTCATCCCCAATGGCACTTGGTATTTGACTATTACATAGCTATTGCTCTAGCTATATACCAAGCCAAATAAAATTGGAAGCCAAAGGATATGGGATAAAAAATTCCATTACAAACCTCATGAACCAACTTAGTTGCACATTAGATGCAACTACTATATTAGAATATACTAGCCACGGGATGGCTTTGTTGCTTCTGGTGTCCAAACAAAACTTGAAGCCCTCCTCTTGGCGCATCTTACACACTAAGAATTGTCGAAAACAAATTAAAAATGAGAAAGTTATGGCCCCCCAAAGTAAAGGGGGTCAAGAACTCAAAAAAAAACCATTGAACACTACAAAAGCCGGTTCTTAAACACTCAAAAAGTTCCTCTTATGTTGCTTTGTTATTATTAAAGTTCTAACATGATTTGTAGAACTTTTAGTGGCGCTCCTTTAACACTTTAAATTGTTTAAAATGAATAAGAAATAAGAAAGTTACGAGGTTTCAAAGTAGGAAAGATCCAAAGAAAAAAAAAACGTTTTGTAACTTGGAAAGCTTATTTTTCTTCTTGTTAATTTTTCATTACTCCTTTTCTTTTGCACTTCAAAGATGATTATAGGATTTTTTAATAATTATGATTACTCAATGAAAATATGATTTTACTCTTATCTAACTTAAACTAATAATTAGCTTAGGATGTTTCTATACTTATAGGTTAATTAATGTAGCCTATTTACATTAATATTTTAAACATAAATAATAAAATTTAAATAAATAATACCTATTGAGTATATATATATAGTTGATTATCATTATAATTATAATAAAGGTTAAATTAATAATTATGATTATTTGTAATATTTATAATATTATCATATTAATTGATTCTGAATATTTTTTTTGTTTAATCAAATTTACATTTTCTGAAAAAGATTCCAAATAAAATAAAATAAAATAATTATACTTGCCAAAACAAATATTTAAATATATTCGACAAATAAAATTTGAAAACTTGTAATACATATTTAAACCATGGTTTAATTTAGTGTAATTTCATTTAAAATAATTTATTTTAGCCATAATTATTTTAGCCTAACTTAATTTAACCATTTTAAATTTTAGCCTAATTTAATTTAACCATGATTAATACAATTTAATTTGTTTTAACCATAAATAACTTAGCCATAATTAGTTTGGCTTAATTTAATTTAACCATAATTAATTTAGCCATAATTATTTTAATTTAACTTAATTTAATTATGGTTAGTTTAGCTTTATTTTATTTAGTTTGATTTATTTTAGCCATAGTTTGTTTTAACTTGATTTAATTTAGCTTAATTTAAATTAGCCATAATTAGTTTAGCCTAACTTAGTTTAGCCATGGTTATTTTAGCTTAGGTTAGTTTAAACTAACCTAAGTTAACATGGGGTTAACCTTAGTACTAAAGGTACATAATATTATTATATATAGTTTATGTAAATATATTAAGTATAGTAATTTAAATATGTACAAGTTTAGGCCATTATTTTTATGACATGTGTCCATGTTGTACATTTAGTTACATGTTAGTTGCACACACAATTGTATGGCCCAAAAATTATACAATACCAAATTTGTAGTTGCAAACATGATTGAAATAGTTGTAAATGATAGCTAGTTGCATGCCAATTGCATAGTGATTGGTTGTAAATGATAGTATTTCTAATAGGTAGTGTAAAATGGGTGGAAATTGCATGGTTGAAAAATATTTGTGAAATCGTCAAGGTTATACACAAAAAGACAATATATAAAGAAGCACGTTATGATTGTCAAAAGTTTTATTACAAGCTTCATGAATGAAAAAATCATAATTAATTTTATACATATACAATTGTGATGTACTATCACTGGAATCCTAAGGCTTTAGAGCATTGTAACAAATGTTGAACTTCATCTCAACTCCACATGTAATAATGAATGAAGTTTTCCATGAGCCCACAAAATAATATCGATCGCATGACGTGATACATATGTTTACATTGCACATATATCCCAGGGCCACCTAAAGAACTTGCCAACATTGCCACAAAATAGACACATGAACTTCCAGGGAAACTTCCAATAGTCACATCATATTACTTGTCATCTGAAAAAAAATATTGTAAATTTGTTCGTACCCAAGCGGGGGGACATCAACAGTGGGGAAAATAGTGCACTGGAAAAGCAAGATGCCAACCTCCAATTATTAATGTATTGTTGTGTCAATTTGAAAACTGAAGGTTGTCTCACCTTCTTGCCATCACGAGTTATAGGCCAACAATTTGCATTAGAAGGCTTCACAAGACTAGGGCAACTCATTACAACATACACATCGGAATTGCTTGAATAAGAAGATTGGGAGCTAAATAAATTTCGAGCATTGCTTCTACGGAGGTGGTCAAAGGAAAACCTTGCTTTTTCTAAAGTTGTTAATTCATTTTGAGTTAAGTTAGTACCTTCTTGGATGGGCCATACAATTGAACTATAGGCCTAACAACTATAAATTTTTGCGACGTTCCACTAATGTAATGATTCAAGTCATTTAAACAAAACTAATGTTTATGGTGCTCAAGTCATTTGCTATGATATTGTACCCAAAAACTTGAATAACATGGAGCAAAAGTCCACTTACAAATTTGCAAAGGTTGATCCTTACTTTGCATTTGAATGTAGTGGTTTTTTGTAATGCAAAACATTGAGTTGCAGAATTCGGTGGGCAATGTTCAATACGCCATTAGCCATTAACACAAATATTTTCCTTCAACTCTAAGTCACCTCAAGATACCAAAGGTAACAACTTATTGGAACTAAAGGGTGGTTGTTGCATGTGTACATCATCCACAATATTGGGTTGAGTAATAAGAACGATTACTCATGGACGAGAAAAATTCACATGGTCAAGACAATGGGAATCATTGTCAATGCTAGGAGGACAATTAGCAAGTCGCTTGGAAGACCCAAAAACCTTTTCTCACTTGAAGTGTGGTAGGTAATTTGTGAAGGATGATCCGGACGTGTAATTTGCCACATGTCACCATCTCTTTAATCCATGTGTCAAAATATCCTTCCTCATTAAATTGGACGACTCGTATAAATCCAATTTTCATTTTAATATTGGATATTCAATTACAAAATTGATGACATCATGAAATGTTAGTAGATGAAGTTCATCCACCCTATTGTTCAAGTTGAAAACAATTTTCAACTATAATAGTTGATGTGATGTTAACATGTGGGTCACATTTTCAACTAAAATGTCACTTTCAACTTGTACTTGTTGATTGCCATGGTTTTTAATTGCAATTAATAGATTTTAGTTGCAAATAAAATCTTCCAACTAAGTTTGTTGTTTTCAACTACAAATTAAAGTATAGTTGGAAATGGAGTTGGAAAAAGGGGTTTTCCTTCTAATGTCCATGAGAACCTTGTTGACCAAGCCCATGAGAACCTTTAACCTTACTTTATTTTAGATTTTTTTTCTAAATGTTCTCCCCCTTTTTAAATGGGTTGATGTCTTCATCAACACTTTAAGCAATTTGCGCTTGGACTACTTCCTCTTGAGGCCTTTTAATTTCCTAGTCCTTTTCACTTCAAGTTCATGCCCCCTTTTTTGTTCAAACTTGGCCACCATATCTAGAAAATGGTCTAGGTGTGAAGGTTTCACCCAAACTATTCCTTGGGATGGTAACCTTTATGTTTGACGAGATACTCCTTGCCTCACATATGTGTTTACCTAGTTCGGTTGATGCCTTTTATTTTGTTATCGAACATTTGCTCAATGACATCAATTAATTTTGATAGCATTTTCTGCTTCCAATCTAGTTTTTTTTCAACTTTCAAAAATAAACATTACAAAAAATCACAGCTTTTCAGAAGGCCAACTTGACCAAAGTGTCCACATTGACCAAATGTTATGTCCATTTTGACTAATGGTTTGGGGCATGAAAAACACATGTTACATTTGACCAATACATTTGCTTAAAGTGACATTTTTGACCAAATGTTAAGTCGAAGATTTAGTCAAGATAGACAAATGTCCATCAAAATGGAGATGGTTTAATCAAATTAACCATATTGATTTGACCCTAAGTCAATTTGACCATCATGATTTGACACTTGTCAAATAAGTCATACTCATTTGATGACTTAGCCTACTTGTTAAACTTAGGCTACTTACCTAACCAAAGATAATTAGTAAGTGAAATTAGGTCTAGACTACCTATCTAGCCTAACATAATTAATAGGCTAATAGGCTATTTGTTAGGTAATAACCTAGCTAGTAACCTAGCTTATACCTATTTATTTAGTAAATTACTTAGGACATAGCTTAGGACTACTAAGTAACCTATAACTAAGTAATGTAAGCTTTCTAGGTAGGTATATTAAATGACCTAGGCCTATTAGGTAGACATATTAGCCATGTACATAACCTATTAGCCTAGGCCTACTATAGGTACATAGCCTAAGCCTATTAAGTAAATAGCATAAGCCACCTAGCCCTATTAGGTAGGTAGCCTAACCTAGGTTATCGAGGTTTACTTGGTAACTATGTACATAGCGTAAGTCACCTTGGCCTAGGTACGTAGGTTAACCTAGGCTACCTAGGTAGGTAACGTAATTTAGTATTAGGTAGGTAGCTTAAGCCTAAACCTACTTAATATGTCAAACTACCTACTTAATATGTTTAGGCTAAATTTATTAATGAGCTAGTAAGTACCTAGTAGGTTACTAAATAGCATAGGCATAGGTAGCTTACTAGTTAAGTATAAACATAAACATAGACCTAATAGGTACCTACAATAGAATAAATCCCCCAAAATGCAACTAATGCATTTGCAACTACGTGCAATTAATTGTCATTTGCAACTAGCTCTTATTGGTTTTACAACTATTTTGCACCTTTAACCATTGTTGCAACTATGCTACAACTACATTTGTAACTAATGACTTCTTCATTTTACACTTTAAAATTGTTTTCATCTATGATCATGTCCATATGTCCCAGTAATTGTAAATGGAACCAAACTTAGTTACATCTCTAGGTTGTCAAAATAGCCCTTAATGGTATACATAAGTGTATTTAAAAACTTTTGAAAGGTATGTGTACTTTTGTTAGGTTATATTAGGGGTATAATGGGGGTATGTTTCCATTGTTGTATTTATAAAGTTGTATTCAAACAAAATAATTACCTACCTACCTATATATCCTTGTTTACCTACCTAGCCTAGTTTACCAACCTATCTATTTATATGTTTACCTACCTATTTAACCTAGGTTACTTACCTACCTAATGTAAATTACTATCCACTTATTAATTAATCGATGAATAATTAATTACACTTGATTTTAATTAATTGATAACTAATATTTCACACTTAGTATTTATATTTAATATTTCGCTATTACTCAATATATTAGTTATCTATTTGTGTCTATATGAACTATTGATGGATCATTTATAACTATTTAGTTTGTTAATTATTTTTTAATTTTTAATTTTTAATGTAATAATATTTTAATTATTTTTCAATTTATTTATGAATTATTCATCAACAATTTATTACTTAAGTATTAATTATTTAATATTTCAGTTATTTATTTGATTACTTCAAATTCATGGATGAAATCTTATAACTAATCAGTTAGTTAATTGATTCATATATATATAATAACAATTAATTTCATTGATATTTTTCCTATTTCTGAAATTATTATTTAAAATTATAACTAATATGTTGCTGGTTATTATATTTCTTTATTAATAAATTTATTTAAAACTATTAATGAAAATTTATAACTAATAAGTTGGTTATTTCATTATTAATTAATTAATTTTTTGGTCATTGTTTATTAATATTTATGAAAAAAATGAAAAATGACAATGAATAAGTTTGTTAATTATTTGTTACATAGAAATTAATATTGATTATTTAATATTTTAGTTATTTATTTTTTTAATTTGAAAGTTATTAATGAAATTTTATATGTATAATTTGGTTTATTATTTATTATTTCAGACATTTATTTTCCTAGTTATGAATTTTGAATTAATAATGTATAGTTAAATGAATTTTTTATTTAGGTATTTAAATAGTTAATTAATTACTTATCTATTCAGTCATATAATTTATAAAACTAAAAAAGAGGACAAAAGATATGAAATATTGTTTTTAGTTGTAGCTTCAGTTTTTATCCCATATGTTTTGTCCTCCAATTCCAACTTGAGAATTATATAAGAAGGAGGTTTTGTCTTACACTTGCACATCAAAAAACACATGTCAATTGGGATGAGCCAAAGGACCTTAGCCCTTTAAAAAGTTTAACCCCAAAGTTTAAGCTTGAAAAAAAATTTAAATATTTTCCTACCTCCCTACCCTACCTACATACCTCCATACCTAATCCTACCTACTTACATAATCCACTTACCTACCTACCTACTTACCTTCTTAAATATTGATTTTAAATTCATTTTGACGAAAATCCAAAAATGCCATATGGCATATTGGTATTATGCCATGCATCATAATATAAAACCATTTAAATTAGACGATAAGGATCCATTATTTAATTTTGAAACAATTTTTTTAAAACCTTTTTCAATTGCCACATGTCATTAAGTAAGTTGTTGATTTTTATAGTAATATACAAATGTCATACAATAGTATATGAATGGTGAAGTATTTCTTGACCATTGACTTCATCCACACTTACAATTAGTGTCTAATGCAACTAAACAATTTTTAATAGCAAATGTCTTTTGCAACTAGAAAATAATTGTAAATGGTAGTTTTTTTTCCCAATTTTCCTCTAGTTTTATAAGGCCTAGTAGACTATAACCTACATGTTACCTAAGTACGTGCATTTATTAATAGGTACTTTCTACCTACCAAGGCTAACATATCTATAACCTACCTATTTATGTAAGTAGTGTAAAAAAATTCAAGTTAATTTAATGTAATATGCTGAAAAAATTTCATAGAAGTTGATTACAATATGTTGGTCCAAAATCATGTTCATTACAACATGTTGTCAAAAAAAAATCACCTTATGGGGTGGTGGTGCAATGGTTAAAAATTTTACTTCTCAATGTGAAGGTGAGGAGTTTAAATCCCCACACTTGTAACCTAGGTTCCTTTCGCTACTTAGGTGACCTAATTAGGTAGTTTAGGTTGGGAAGCCTATTAAACCATTTAACCTAAGCTACTTGGCTTAGCCTAAAGGGCTTGGCCTAGCTTGAGTGGCTTCTTTTAGCCTAGGTGATTAAACTAAGTAACATAGCCTAGGCCTAGGACATAAGGTTGGTAGGTAATTAAATGATTTTGTAAAAAATAATTAGTAGGTTATTAATTAAGTAGGTAGGGTAAGGTATTAATTAATTAATATTTTCATATAAATTTTAAATAATTAAAAAAAGAATATTGGTCACTGCCCAAATTATATTATTGTCACAATGGTTCAGTAAAAAAAATTGACCAAAAAGACCTAGTCAAAATGGTCAAATCAAAAACAAATTGTTTAAAATTGCATTTTGATCAAGTTGGACATGGGGCAAAAAACCCATATGGGGGGTTTTTTTTATTAAAATTCCTGGTTAAAAAGGCGATGATTTCTTGTAATGAAATTTAATTTCAAGACACGAAAAATCAAGTGAGTGACAAAACTAATTGATAATTTCAACATATAAACATTAAGGTGAGGCTTTGCAACTATTTCATATGGCCTTACATATTTAGTAGTGAAATGTGGGGCCAATCCATTTAGCATTTTGAAGTCCTTGATGTTTAATTACATTCCTTGATGTTTAACTACACATGTTGCCCAACCTCAAATTCCACATGCCTCTTTATTTTGTGAGCATGTTTTTCATATCACTTTTGGGCTTCTCTAAGAGCTTTTTGGCTTGGGCATACAATTCTTCTAGCCTTTTTACCATTTCTACAACTTCTTTGGAGTGGTCCCTTTTCCCCATGGGGATGGCTACGTCCATAGGCTTCTTACCTTCTTTACCCAAAGCAAGTTCAATACATGGGCATTTTCATCACCATGTGCATTGTGGAATTATAATAAAATTTTACCAAGCCTACATGGTCGCCCCAATCTCTATGATCAACATCCACATAATTTTTGAGATCCCAATTCTACACCCCATTGACCTTTTCTACTTAACCATTTGTTTGGGGATGAAATGATGTAATGAATGATACCCCACCTTTTGAAAAAAATGTCTCTAAAAGTTGGTTGTGAACTTTGCATCATGATCATTACTAACTATGAATTGAAGCATCCCATCATGTCTCACCCACATGTTAAAAAAAATTGACATCTCAAAGGTGGTCATGGTCATCTTGGTCGACACCATCTTGGCCAACTTCAAAAATTGATTGATTACATTAATATGGCATCCATCCATTCCATTATGGCAATTGAATCATGAATCCCATGGAAACATTTTCCCATGGTTCATGAGGGATAGGCAAAGGTCGATATAATCCAAATTTCTTTTCATGAATAGACCTTATGCTTTGACACTAAACATAAGTGCTCACAAAATGTTCTATGCCTTCCTTCATCTCAGGCTAGTAGAATTATTTTTTCACTAACACCCTTGTGGTCCTTTCCCCATAATGTCCCGCAATTGAAACATCATATTGCTCTTGTATGATTTTAGTGCAAAAGCTTATAGTTGGCACATAAATTCGAACCTATTTCCATTTTATCAATCCTTCCTTTAGGATAATGCCCTAATTTTCTATTTTGCTAACATTTCCATAAAGTAGTGTTGTGCAAAAGGGTTTACCACATAGGCTTCCCTTATTTTTGTTTCTAGGCTACTCTCGTTTACAAAGATCCCCCATAAATATTGAATTTTGGAGAAGGGTTTTTCATGGTACTCCTCCTTTTGACTTAAGGTGTATGGGACCATGTTATCTTAACCTAATTTGTGGATCAATTCCACATCCATCAATGCCAAAGTATCAATGCCGATGTAATTGTTTTGCCATGGCCTTTGGTTGTGTCTTGAAGTATCCTAACCTAGACCCATTGTTCGTGAATACTTTTGTTTTGTGGGTCCCAAGGTAGTGTTGTCAAGTCTTCAAACAATTGACCATGACATACAACTCCATTTCATGAATTAACCATTTTAGTTGGGCCCCTAAGAGCTCCTGTTCTAAAAAACTATCAGATGCCCATCTCGCATGAGGATACCTTTGATGACAAAAAATTCGCATAGTGTGGACTTTAAAAGGTTTTGTGAAATTGAAAAAATTTAACATTCACTTGTAACGAGGAAAGTTCCTACTTCAAATTTTCAAATGCCTTTTGATTTTGATCAACCCATTCAAAGGACAATTCCTTCTTCAAGATATTTGAAAAGGGCTTTGCCACTTGCAAGAATCCCTTCATGAAATTCTAATAAAAGTTTGCAAGACCAAGAAACGATGTAATTCCTTTTGTCATAACTGACCTTTGTTAACATCATATGATTTTGAACTTTCCTGGGTTGGGCTTCACTCTCATCCAAGATAACACATGCCCAAGGAAATTCATTTCTTTTTAAGCAAATTCATTCTTCACACAATTCACAAATAACTAGTTTTCCTTTAGTTTCTTTAAGATGTACTCCAAGTGTACCACGTGTTTTTCTACAATTTTGGAATACATGAGAATGTCATCAATATAAATGAAGAGAAATTCATCCAAATTTTCATGAAAGATCAAATTCATTTAGGTTGTGAACATCTATGGAACGTTATACAACCCAAAAGGCATGACCAAAAATTCATATGATTTGTATTTGGTTTACACTATCATCTTTTCAATGTCCTCTTCTATTATCCAAATTTGATAATATCCCAACTTAAATCAATTTCATTAAAATATCTTGCCCCATTGAATCCATTCAACAAGTCATCAATATGAGATGAAGGGTAATTGTTTTCCAAATTTATTTATTCAATTCATGGTAATTGGTACACATTTTTAATTTCCTAGATCCTTTTTGTCCACAAACACAATAGGTGTCCCATAAGGTGACTTGTTTTGTTTAATATACCCTCAATTGAGAAGGTCGTTAATTTGTGTTTTTAGTTCTTTTAGTTCCTTTTGGTTTAACCTATAGAATGCCTTAGACGATGGAACTAATCCAAACACCACTTCTATTTTATGGTCAATGTTTCTACAAGGAAAAAAGGGTTTAGGCAAATTGTCAAAAAATGTCCAAGATTTTATTAAATGAATCCAAAATATAATTGGGGAGCTACTTGGTCACTTTTGGCTTTGCTTCCTATGAGTCATGGATTATAATACCACAAATTGTTAAGCTTTAGTTCCATAGTTTTCCTTAGTATTAATGATTTGAATCCTGATAAACCTCCAAGTAATAATTATTAAGAGTTGAATTAGCCTTTGGATATTTTAGCGTAGAAGACTCTTTTATTTAAATTGATGCAAGGCTTAGTTAGTTTTAGGACCTAGTAAACCTTTTTAAGTGCATTATCCTTTTATGTTGTAGAGAAGGGAAAGGGGATGTAGAATTAGATGTGATTTATTGATATATTGGGAATACAAGCCCATAATTAATAATAACATTTCGCCATGACAATATGAAGTTAGTCTATAGAATAATTTTTAGGCACGAATGATGTACTTGAAAGATTTCTAGAATGTAATCCTTATATACATCTTTATTTAGTCTTCATTTTTATCAGACTCTTAAATAGAATCAAAATCAGACTTAAGTATTAACTTTTGCATTTGAATGGCCTCAGGTGAATTACAACTTAATAAATAACTTTAAGGGGATATATCACAATTGCAAAAATTCTAAAGTGCGATGAATGGTGCGAGCTAGGTATTCGGCTCAATGCTCCATGGAAAGGGGGTTGATTGGGCCTCGCATGCAACAATAATGGCCATCACCAAGAACCCAAGTTTGACAATGAAGACGAACATCGTCATCTTCACATTAACATTCTTCAAACCTTTTTAGTGCGGCTCCATAAGCAAGAACAAATTTTAAATAGATTGTTAAGGCATGTGGGTTAGGAGACAATTGACGATCCTATGCCGAACAATCGACTTGAGTGCGCATCACTCTTCTGGATGGTTCTTCTTCACGCGACCATTGAAAGACATTCACATCAAGCGGTGCTTCTTCAAGCTTTTCCTTTTCTACTGGTGAAATTGGAGGATTTGAGGGCGTAGCGACATCATTTGCTATGACTAAATTCTCACGTGCATCAATAAAAACTAAAAGGGTAGCAAAAATAATGTGGTACTTGCGTTCAGAAGGGGTCGAGGCTTTTTTATTTAACAAATTAGGGTAGGTGTAAGGTGTGGGAGTGACGGCGAAACCTCATGAAACCTCAAACATCTTAGATCTAATGGATTCATCGAACCGTAATTTCGACGGTGGATCTAAAAGTATGTGGGGGGTTTTTGTGATGCAAATTTTAATTCCAATTTACTATGTACTACATAGTTAATTACTGCATGGAAAAAATAAATAAGTAGGGGATATCAAAAAAATAAATGGTACGCGGGGATGTTACTTCAACCATTGAATTGATTTAATCAAGTAAGGATTCAAGGATGTTTACTTGTTATTATCGATAAATTGTCCCAGTAGTTAGTTACTTGAAATAATTAGGATGAAAAAGTAGGATGTGAAGGTCAACGGACGGAAAGGATAAGGATCAAGCTCAAAAACCTCATCAAAATATCCAAGATAAGGGGAAGGATGAGTCCTTTAATCCCATTAGTCATGAGGATTGTCATCCTATTTGATTAGAAGATGGAATATTTTTTGTGTCTCATTGGGCTCAAGAATTCTCATCCTAAAATCAATTGGAGGGCAAATCATTCTCAATTTTCATTGGCTCTTGAAGGATGAGGAGGCCATTGATTTGAGGGGAGGATTTCGAAGCTTCCATTGGACAAGGGAAACAAACTCAAAGAAAGGTCATGGAGGCTTACTAAGGGAGAGAGGAGTATCTTGTGTTGGGGAAAGGGAAAAGGAAGAGAATGAATGTGTGAGGAAAAGATTAGTTCTTATGTGTGGAAAGGTGTTGTTCATGAAAAAGATGTGTGCAAGAAATAAGCATGGAAGGATTTCCATGATAAAGCTTTTGGAGTTTTATTTCAAATAGTTGTTCCTCTCAAATCCACCGTTGGATTTGTGTCAAACTTAAAATAGTTCTTGTTTAGGAGGTGTGGAAAGTTTTCTCCAAAATTCAGCATCATCGGGTTTGGTGTAAAGGAGCTATGCCTACTGAAAGTAAAGGGTGTTTGTACTAGAGTTTATGGAAGGATTTCCATGACAAAGCCTCTGGAGTTTTATTTCAAATAGTTATTCCTCCCAAATCCACTGTTGGATTTATGTCAAACTTAAAACAATTCTCGTTTAGGAGGTGTAAAAGGTTGTCTCCAAATTTCAACATCATCGGGTTTGCTCTAGAGGAACTACACTTGCCGGAAGTAGAGGGGGTTGAAATTTTCTGTTTTTCCCGCAATCTAAGCAAAGTGATTTTTAGTCCCAAGGCTTAATTCTTGATTAAAAAAATAAAAACTTATAAGATTTTGTAACATGGCTTTTTTTTTAGATTAGTTTTTCAAAAATCCAATGCATGTTAGATTAGGAGGTTGTATGTAGATGTTATGATGAATGGAACAAAAGGGGTTCAACCATCAAGCGTGACATTGAATGAACATTAACATAATGCCCCTTCACATTCCATCATGGTGAGTTATGATTTTCCCACAATGACTTTGTATTTTCCAAATGGACACAACGCATTAGATTCTTAGTGAATTTCATTGCATTACATTGAACCACTTTATTTGTTAGACTACAACTACATAGTAGTTTCACTTCCAAGTGAGTTTTGTGAATGCATATCTTCATGTTGAAGGTGTGCAAGAATTCCTCACACTTCTTTGATTCACTTTTCTTCAACAAAACAAAAAAATTAGCTAATTTTAATTCTTTAAGAACTATTAACTTGTTGTTGACATTCACCAACACAAATTTATATCCCACATCTAGCTTCATAAACTTAAAGCCAAATTTGGCACGAATTTTAAATTTTTGTCCACTACGGAGAATGTATATTTGTAGGCATCCAAAAAAGTGTTCCCTAAAATGGCTTCAAAACTATGTAAGTTACATAAAGTGAAATTTCAAAAAATCGAACTCCTATAGTGAATAGTTATACTCCTAGTGTTATTTTAAGTGTTGGCTTTGTTACTTCTTGTGTGATATGCACCAAAATGGAGTTGTCTACCTCCTTAGTTTTGACTCCCAAGCGTTTTGCTAACTATGGAGTCATGAAAGAATTTGTTGTTCTTGAATCAAAGAGACAACACACATTCTTGTCATTAATCACACAATTTACCTCAATAAATTGGAGATTTTGCCCAAAGCATTTACCCTTGTTTTCAAGTCCCCTTTGAAAGATTTTTCAACCTTGGGTGGGAATTTCAATCACTTAAAATGGTTTGGAGTAATCCTTCACCAAGTGTTCATGAAGGTCACAATTGAAGCACTTTACCTTGAAGAGGTTCCCTTTCACCTTCTTTTTGGAGGGTTCTTTAACCTTTGGCTTGTTGTTATTTTCGGCATTGAACTTGTTCAACTTTCACTTGTTTTGAGGCATTTGTTGTAATTACTTGACCTTGTTTTTTTAATAACCTCGCTTTTAGGGCCATTATGACAATGCTAAGGACCATCATCCTTTATGCACTCCACCAACTTTGTCAAGTCTTGGCACATTTCTAAGGTGTCCCAACATTGGAACATTAAAGTTTGTGCCCAAGGCTAGAGGCCTTGTAGAAAAATTAACTTTTTGGAAAGTTCTTATTTGATGGGTACAAAGGTCAATTTCGTGTTAAACTTTTCACATATTTTGCGAGGGACATGTGCCCTTTACTTTGTTGCAACTGCAAGAACTCCACACCGTCCTAGAAAACTTGGTGGGGTAATGTGAATCTTTCATTCAATCGCCATTTAAATTGTTCTCACGTCGACATGGTGAACAAATTTGGCGTTACTTGCTTTTCCACCATCCACCAATCTAACACATGGTCCTTCAAGAACATTTGGGTGGAACAAAACCATTCCACATCCAATGTATATCCTTGTGTTTCCATGAAAGCCTCCACTTGAACAAGCCATTCGCAAACACATTGCACTTTCAATTTTTTTTCCAGTGAAGGGGTTGAGGTAATGGGCCTTCATAAACTTGGTCGAAGCTTTTGCTTTCGGGAATCAACACACCTCCGTGTTTACCCAACGCTTGGATCAAGGCCATGTGAGCCTAATTATGCTTTAGGAGCATTGCTTGGAATGACTTTACTAACTCCATCACCTCTCCAATAGGTGGCACATTCATAGCTACTTTAGAAGGCCTTGTTGCAATTTTCCCCTAGGCCGAATGCACATGCATTTTTTCATGGCCTTTGAAGTGGTCCAAATTTTGCAATCCCATAGCTCTTTTGAAAATGCAAATTTTTCTTTGGGTGCCTTTCCACCTTTCCATGCCTTCCCAAATAAGTCCAAGCTACAAGTAGGTTATCTTCATTAGTTTGAAGATTCCAACTTTAGGGTAACATCTTCTTCCTCCACCATCTATTCCCCCCCCTTTTTTTTCCCTTGGGCCAAAAACATTTTTGCACTCCTTGGGTAGGCAATCCTTTCTCTTCCCCTTGGTGCCCTTCTTCTTATTTTTCTTCTTTTTCAAAAGAGAACATTTCCCCATGACAAAAGCCTATATGCTTCCAATGTCGTCGAAACGCAATTCTTCACCTACCATTTCCTTTCCCATATTGGCAAGCTCTTGGACGTTGGCCTCCCTTACCTCCATCTGATTCTCATTCTTAGCCTTGTATTTCACCTTAGACTTTGATTTGTTAATAACACCTAGTGTTGCCACCTCTTGCATCTCACCCTTTGTTTTTCCAAGTCTTGTTCTAATACCACCTTTTGCCCCACAATGCCCCTGAGCACGTCCCTGCACTCTTCAACTTCCTAAGATGATTCTAATTCACCTACACACCAGCTAAACTACATGTTGATGAATTCCCCATCCAAGACCCTAATCTCAAACTAACTTTCTAACACATGTTTTCTTTCTTGCTTCAAATAAGAGGGATTCAAGTTGGATGCAAAATCTCGAAATGATTCATGATTTCATCACATGTAGTCCTTCGACTTTGTCTGGCAACCCAATTGCAAGTCTAACACTTAGACTCATTCTGAAGAGATCCCAAGCCCCTCCTCAACCCTCCACCTATGTTTGCACACCTTTGTGCTAGGTAGCAACTTCCTACGCTGAAAGCCGAACCTAGTTTGACATTCAAGTCACAACACCCATGCCAACATGGGGGCTGCCCAATGTTGGTCCCAGCATGGGCCTCAGTTGGGTGAGCCCACTTTTCGTCTTGCCCAAAAAGGCATGTCATCCTCCCCCGCCTTTCCAAAACACTTTCCATCCCCCATGTTGCACATGTTAAAAAACGTGGTGAAGGACCGTACTATTGGGTACTTTAAAAAAAATTGGTGCTAGCCTGGTCTGGGTATTTCAATTATTGAAACTGGTATAAAACTGATACAAGGTTGGCATTACTTCAAGTCCTTTTGTCCCCACGACATTGGTACTAGCGTAAGGTTAACATAGCACGGTAGGGTCCTTGCTACTAATATTGATACCAATGTTAATATGAGACGTAGGCCTATATAAGGCCGAACCAACACTCATTCGGCGGCCACGGTGCACCATCACCTTCTTGAAAGAGGGCCTTTTATTGGCCATGTTTAACCTAGGAAATGTTAAATTTGGACTTGGAGACCTTGATTTAATTTTAGGATAGGATATTTATCATGGTTTTAAAAAATCAAGGACTTTCCCATGGTACCACTGCAAGTGCTGATTCAACCAACACCATTGGTCCAAAGTCACATCATCCAAAGTAATATGTATAGCCCATTTTAATATCGTTTGTAAAGATGCTAACTATGTTTTAAGTTAGGATTCATCTACATGCATTTATCTACTTACTATTTTACATAATATGTAACCATTTACATTCCCTACCTAGTTATTTAGGATACTTGCCCACTTTCATAAATAACCACTTAGATGAGAGAAAGCAAAGACTTTACAAGATACGTTACCAACGTAACTCAATTGTAGTTGATCCCCAATTCAGTTATAAGATGTTGAAAACTTGCCAATCATTAATAAAATAAAGCACCCAAAGGAGAAAATTGTACAAGATGCAAGGACTCAAGTCCTAACAAATGAAGAATCCTTTTAAGAGAGCAAACCATAAGGGGAACAAAAAAAATCAAATACTCAAACCCCAAAAGTCACAAGAAGGATATCAAACAAGGAAAGGGAAAGAACACCAAAAAGAACACACAGCCTAAAAGAACCCTCACCTCCGTGCTATGTTAACACGCTTGATCTCTCTCGCTGCCAAAATCTCTCCCCAAAAGATCCAAAGTCGCGGTTGTTGTTGCCGATGATCATGAAGAAGTTGTTGTCGTAAATTTTCTTTGCTCTGCATTTCTTTTTCTCTGTTCTGTTTTTGTTTATTTGGTTGGGCTCTGGAGGAGGAGGGTTCTGTTGTTGTGTCTTCTCTTGTTTTCGCAAGATTGAAGCTTTGGTGTGGTGGTGGTGGAGGATAAGATTGGTGAGCAGTGACGCAGTTGTGGAAAAGGAAAAAAGGGAGGGGGGGGGAGAAGCACTTTCTCTCTGTTTTTTTTTTCCTCTTTTTTTTTGGCTGGTGAGGAAGCACAAGAAACTTGCTTGTTCTGTCTTGGGCTGCGCTAGTTTTTTTGAGACCCACTTCTTCTTCTTCTTCTTCTTCTTTTTCTGTTTGGGTCTGTGTTCTGGTTCAAAGGTTTTGAGTAGATTTGTGGTGGTGACGGATATGTTCTCTTACATGGCATTTTTGGAGTTTTTCTCAGGGATGTTGTTGTGGTGTTTTTGAACATGCTGTAGACTTGCTGCAGTCCTTAATGATCTTGGTCCACGATGATCTCGAGCGAAACTTGGTTGCGATGAAGGTGGAGGCGGTTTGAATGATCCAGGCGTTTTTCTTTTTTTTTCCTTTTTTCCTGGCCTTCATGTGAGGAGAGATCTCACGTTTGTGTGTGGGTTGGGCGAAGCGGTAGTATATTGCAGTATAGAGCTTGTCGGTTAGCCATCTGAGTTCCTCGAGCTACGTCCATTGGCGAAAAACCTACGTGGAAGAAGGGAAGCCCGGAGGATCTATAAAGAAGTTTTGAGGATTTGTGCAGCAGCAGCAGCAGCGGTGCAAGAACTAATCATCGTCGAAGAAGAAGCTTGTTCAATTCTGAATGAAGTTGGGATTTTGATCAGCCAGCGGTTTGTGTCAAGAATCTCAATGCTGTAATGCTCTACTTCTCCTTCCTGCTGCAGGAGGATCATCCCGAGTCCTCCTGGACCCTCTAAAAGAGAGCTGCTGCTCACTGAGTGTTCATTCTTTCTCTTGGGCTGTTGGGTCCCTGTGTAGTACGGGTGCATGCAAGGCAATAGTATCAACAAAGCGACCAACTCCCCAGACTAGCACGTCCGGTAAGTAACAAGATTTTCTTGAGGGATTTCGAAGGGAGTCCAATTCACTCATTCAAGTTTGAGCCTTTTCAAAGACCTGTCATGGTGAGGTTGAGAGCTCATGAGTGAGAGCACAAGGAAAATTACCCAAGTTGAGCCAAGCCTTGCAATAAATATTCTACAGATGAGGAATTTGGTGAGCTTCTGAAAACAGAGCCTCTTTTTTCTCTTTCATCAAAATTCAGGAAGACACTTCAAGGGTTGGTGGCAAAAGTCTGGAGGTTTTTTTTTATCTCCCTCCAGTGAGAGACAGAAAGAGATTGTGACTTGTGGATATATGTGGGAGAGTTCAGCTTCAGATTAGGATAGTGAAGAGCACTGTAGTAGGAGGCAAAGAACAGGGACAAGAGGAAAATATATAGTGCCCAACCATGTAGACTGCATGAATCTGGGAGTTTGAAGGTTCTGCAACAGCATAGGCACTGGTCAAAAGAGGGCACTGCAGCAAGACAGGAGAAAAAACGTTCAACCAAGGTGTGCATGACCTCCTCCTCCTCCTACTCCTCAAGCTCCTCCCATGGAAATCTGGCTTACCTTAATGTTAAATTTTTCTTTCTGGGTTTTTGGAAAACATTTCCAATTCTACAGTAATTAATTTCTTCAGCTGGTACATGTTGTTCTTCAACTATAATTCTTGTCACATGGATTTTATTTCTTTTTTCGCATGGATGTGGTGCAAGAGTTTTTCTTCAGATAACATGATTTATTAGTGTATTGTGGAGTGATTTTTCTTTCCTTTTGTTTTTCCCCTGGAAGCCAAATGAATTTTCCTAACCACCAGGAGTGAACTTTTCTTCACAATTGACGTTGTCAAAAATACTGGCAATGAATTTGGCAGTGATCTGTAGTGCCAATTTTGGTTCTATTCCTTGGCCTAAGCAGCATGCATGTGCATTATGATTTTTAAGCTTCTCAGGTTATGAGTCTTAAGTCTTCCAAATTTGTTTTCTCTTTTTTTTGCAGAGTATGAGTTTTTGTGTTCCAGAATGGGGTACCCGCAGTGGTGGAATGCTCAATGCTGTGACACCAGCAAATGATTTTCCACAACTAGCTCCCAAAGGGAGAGGCGACTCCATCCGCCACCAAAAAGCTCACCTCCCTGATTTGGCCTCTGTGTAAGTCATACAATAATTTTTATTCACCGAGCCTTCTTCTGTTAAAAATTTTTGGTTGTGAATACATGTGTGCTCTTCTTGGGAAGCAGCAGTCCAAAGTTTTGTGGTTAGTGCTCATGTTCCTGTCATCACTCTCAAGAAGTGCCTGCAATGTGAGATGCTATGTGTCAGAGGGAATTGCAGAGGTCAACTATCCATCCAAATTGTTACAACTTCTGGGGGGGTTAATAGCATCAGGGCAAATTTCAAATGAACATTTTTACCCAGTTATTGCTGGTGGAAAGGTTTCTCAGTCTCTCTGAAGAAGGTGGTAGTGCCAAGGGTGAAACCAGAATGCTCATGAAGTCATGCTTGCTGGCAGATCTTAATGGCATACTTGTCTCTGTTTTCTCAATCTTGTTTGCCAACTTTTTGAAACAATAGATGAACTGGTGTCCTCTTTGATGTCTATATTTTTTTGTCTTATGGTGCAGGCCAGACCAAGACAGTCTGGAGTTGGCTTGGATGGAAAATGGAGATGCAGAAAATGGGCATTTTGATATGCAATGTCCAACTAGTGAAGGCTGTAATTCAGAGTTGCAGGTGAATTACTCAACTAACTGGGGCATTGGACATGGGATGGAGGATACTGGGTTGCCATCAAAGTTGCCAGGGATGCTGGTGAATGAACCTTCTTTGGCAACTGCTGGAGACCAGGCATTGCCAATCATCAACATCCAAGATGATGAGATGATCTCTTGGTTGCAGGATCCACCTGAGGATTCTTTGGATCAGAATTATGGTGTGGACTTGTTTGGTGAGCTTCCCGTCACCAACATACAGGTTTTTGCAGATGCATTTTCTGGGCAGGGTATGATCGGACGAACTGCACGTATGCAACCAAGTGGAATTTCTGGGAATACTGGGAATTCTGCTCTGGCAACCAGGGATGTAAATGCAGACATGGCAATGACATTAGGGGCCTGTCGGGCAGCAGGTTTGATACGCCAGGGTGCTGGAGTAGAGGCCTTCAGCCAAGTGCGAACACTGCAACCATTGGGTACAAGGCAACCTCCTGTTATTACTTCTAGTTCATCCCCAAGCCTTAATCAAGGCATCACTGAAACTGAAAATCCCTTAAGAAACTCCTCACCCATGTCTGGGTCCCTCTTGGTCCCTATGCTTCCACCAAAATCAAAGCCAGTTGCAGCAGCTACTTTCAACAACTTGCCATCTAATAATCCACTGGTTGAAAAATCAGGAGCTATGAATTTTCCTGTCTTTGCACGGCCAGCAGCTCTGATGAAAGCCAACTTGCAAAGTTTGAACATGACATCAATCCTGCCCTCCAACTTGATGCGCTTCAAATCACAACAAGGAAGACTTGTGAATTTGGAAGCAAGCATGTCAACCAGCTCTTCAATCACAGAGTTGACCACACGAGGGCAAACTTGTGCCTCACAACCTCGCAGAGATGGATCCTTGCAAACTCAAAATGAACTTGAGATGCAATTTGGAGCAGCTACAGGAAGCCACCAATCACCAAACGTGGGAGTGGATTCGCTGTCACCAATGGCAAGCTCGGTGTCTAGGAAGGAGGTTCAAGTAGTTGCAGCATCTGCAGGGAAAGCTACATATTGTGGAACTGAACCCAAAGACCAGGATACCAGCCATCATTCAAGTGGGACAACGGGTAGTGCAGGCCCCACCTCGTCAGATGTAGGGGTTTCACAAACTACAAGCATCCCAGAGGTGCAGGAACCAACAATAACATCTGGATCGGGGGGAGCAACAGTTCAAGCCTACTCAGATCCAGGAGCCTTGCAAGGTACAAGTGTCCCAGAGGTGCAGGAGCCGACAATCACATCTGCATTGGGAGGATCTGGCAATACTGGCCTGAAGAGGGTTGTCAAAGAGATATCATCCGCAGCAAACAAGAAGTCTAAGAAGTTGCATGTGGTGGAAGAAGTTGAATGCACAAGAGCAGTAAGTACCCTGGACAGCTCTTTGATAACCTAATGTGATGATGTGTGTGTCCAGCATCCTAACTGCAAAATCTGATTGTTCATCCATGTTTACTGTCAGAATGAATGAGCAAAACAAGAAAATGAAAAGGATAGGCTTTGGGGTTTGCAACAAAGAATGTCACACTAAGTTGACTAGAGTATTTTTTGCTCTGGTCAAGCTTCTGCAGCAATCTGATTGCACTCACTGGGGATGTCAGGAACATGATTCTCTAGATGTGAAAAAACCAACTCGTGGGAGCACAGCCAAGCGGAATAGGGCTGCAGAAGTTCACAACCTGTCTGAGCGAGTAAGTTGAAATCAACCACTGGGTCTATCACATGTACTAGACAATATTATGCTTCTGGTTGACCATTTTTTTTGCCCCCCTATTGCTCCTTTGCTTTTGGAAACTGTTCAAATCTTTGTCTGTGGGGATTTTCATGTCTGCATGTTCTGTGTCCCTGCATGTTCTGTTCTGATTATCTTTTAGAAGACAAGCTCTCCTGTGTGTTCTTATTAGCTGCCTGTTTTGTTGCTAACATCAAGGAGTGGAGATCAGCATTTGATGAAAATTTGTTTCTAATGTGACGTTGTAGCGACGAAGAGACAGAATAAATGAGAAGATGAAGTCCCTACAAGAGCTGATACCAAACTCTAACAAGGTATGTGCTTGTTTTGCATAGCTCTCTTGATTTTTCAAGTGCAGCTATTCTAATTCTTGATTTGTTGAGTGCTGCTGCTGCTGCACATGGTCAAAAGCATTCTTCTCTAGATCAAATCCAATGTTCCTCTAAACTGAGCATTGGAAGAATTCTCTTCACTTTGGCTGCTGTGATGAGAATCATGTTGGCATTTCAGACTGATAAAGCTTCGATGCTAGATGAGGCAATTGAGTACATCAAGATGCTAAAGCTACAACTCCAGGTATGTTTTTGGATCCAAATTTTAAGCTTTGGGTTTCTATATCTCCAAGGCTGTATGGTTTTGCTTCCTTGTGAGTGATGAAGAACTAATGAGGAGTTTTTTGTGCCATGGATGGGATTGGTAGATGATGTCCATGAGAAGTGGAGTGAACCTTCCCCCAATGGTCCTGCCTTCAGGAATCCAGTGTATGCAGATGCCTCAGATGCCACAGATGCCAATGAACATGGGTGTGGGGATGGGAATGGGCATGGGTTTTGGGATGGGCATGATGGATATGGGTGCAACTGGCTCAGGGCAGGGGGTGATGCCAGCAATGTCCTTTATGGGTCCAGTACCACCCAATAGGGGTGTCCCAAGCATGATGGCAGCAGAAACCCGTGATGCCTGCTTGGTAAATGCAAACATGATGGATCCCCGTAAAGCCTACCTCACCCACCAGCACCAAGCCATGCAAATCCAGCAGGTGAGTTGAAACTTCTTTGAGTTTCTCTCTGACACTTGGAAGGTGTTTTTCTTGGTTTCACAGTAACTACTTCAAAATAAATGTGTGGTTTTTACACCACAAGTTCTGCCTTGTGCAGCCCATGACTAATGAGATGTATAATGCATACATTCTGCAACAACATCAGCAACAACAGCAACAGCAATATCAGCAATATCAACTCCAACAAGAACACCATCAGTCCTTCACCATGGCAGCTGGCCCAAGTCCACTATAGCTGTATGTCCACAAGTGACTTTTCTCCCAGGGCTTCTTTTGCTTATTGTATTGCTTCTTATTTTGGCCCTCAATTTGAATCTCAAGTCCTTATAGGCTTAAAGTTGGAGCTAGTAAATGACTTCTAGAGTATGCACGCACATGGAGTATATAGCTCCCTCTGAAGTAATAAATTCTTCATCATCCAGGTGGCTGGTTCTTTCACTGCACCAAAAGGGTTTTGAAGGACAGGTTCATCATGGAGCAGGAGTACAAAGATGGCTCCTAATTGGATTTGGTTCGGATTGTTGCTCAATGTGCACAGCAGTCTGGGAGACACCCATGGTGCATGTAGTTTTGTAGGTCAGCTCGATTGGACAGTTCAAATTGCTTAGGACCTCTGAGTGGGCATAGGTCAATTTTCTTTTTTGTGAAGGCTAAGGATTTGTTTTTCATCCCTAAAAAACCCTCAGTGAGGTTTGATTCAATGACCCACATGTTTGACTGAGGTGTTTATTCAGGAATGCTTTGGTTACTTATGAGTCAGTGAATATATAATGTCCATCATCAAGTGGCACTTTTTAAAGTGAGAGTCAGATTAAATGGAAGCCCTAAGAAGGAAAAGCTGGAGGATTTGACTTCTTTGGAAGACCCAAGCTTTGACCTAAATGCTTTTGAGGAAGTGTTGTCACCAAAGTCATGTGTGGGCTAATGCTTTCACTCAGTGACATTGCAGCTTTTGGCAGAGGGTAGCAGATGGTTCATGGGCTCAATGAACAGCCGTATGATGTCTCACTGTATTCATGTATCGTAAAGTACAATACTTAATTTGAAATAGTGGAGTGTGGAGAAAGTTGCAAACTTGAAAGTTGACATGTTGGAAGAGTCTGTGTGCAGTGCTTTGGAGCTTTAAATCCCATTGTGAAAATTCTAGGAATTCCTGTTTACATGGTTCTTTCTTTTGCTTTGACTAGTTGGAAGCCATACCTCCCACTCCATCAAAGGCAGTTGGGTTGGGAGTGCTTTTTCTATTGTTCCAGCACAAACAAGAGGAAGGCACTTCCCAAATATGGAGACATCTCAAGATTTAGCTAATGTAGACAATGAGCCCCACCAAGCACCGAAGGCATTGAATGGTCCCAGTTATGTAAAATGGTCAAGAAAGACCTTGACACGGTAATGAAAAAGAGATTCAAGACTAGGAACTGGCAATTGTGGTGGCACCAAATAAGGACAGCAGATTGGGATTTGCTATGAATTATGAGTCATCCAATCACCATCATATCTATTGTCAAGGGTTTTCCGATGCCACGTGAAGCTTAGCAATTGGACATGATTTGGCCCTCCAAATCACACTTTAAAGACAGAGAGTCATTTTTGTTCTTTTGTTAAAAACTTGTTTTCTTTAATTTTTTGGGGGCAATACAAGCTCACTGAATTCTATGTCATTGAGACCTCTCAATTCAGACATGTTTTGATCTAGTGTAACATGTTGGATTAGTAACAACTTTTGAGCATACTGAACTTACTCCTGGTATTGGGTATATTTTCCTAGTACCCAGCAGGTACATTAAACTTCCGCACGAGTCTGATCCTGGTATTGGGTCCAAGGCTGATTTTTGTCTGGTATAAGGCAGGTATAAACCTGGTATTTGGTATTAATGGAAGGCCTGTATATACTTGGAATTTATCTTAGGTCCCATACCAAGCTGGTACTACCTTACACTAAGGTCAGATTCATCATTAAATAATCATCAAAATAGTGAAATGAATTTTTGTGAAAATAAGAAGTTGACATGTTGAAAATCATCATAATTATCGTAGGCTACACTCTGAATAATTTCACTACTCATATGACAATATCATAATAATTTCAAATTTTGGAAAGGAATTAATGTTTTGAAAAAAAATTTATTTGTTTTGTTAATGTGGAAACTGACCCAAGGCTACAGTAGTAGAAGGCTGGTATTGCTCAAGGTCATACCCAACTGGTATGTCTTTCAACATCATTACTTATACCAGTATCATATACCCAGGTTGTAGTCTATATACTGGTTCAACACTGGTCCTGATTGGTGTTGGCCAGGTGCAGGTTTTCAGCCTGGGTCCGGGGCAGGGTACCCAACCTGGTAGGTCTTGGTGGGGGAAGGACCCCTGCAAAACCTGCCCCAGCAGGTCTTAGTGTGAAAAAACCTGGCCCCGGGCCTAACTTGATGAAAACATGGGGTCAATTGGATCTCACAGAAGACCCGTTGAGACCGGTCTTAGGGTATTTTTGCCCAGGGCCAGGTCTTAGGTGAAGGTTTTGGTTATAGGCCTTAGTTTAGGGATTTGGGACTAGGATTTAGGGACCTGGCTCCAATCTCCCATTCTGCAATTTGTTTTTTTACCTCATTTCCCACTCCTACCTCTGACCTTGTTTCCTTTTTTCCCTCAAATCCCATTCCTTGTGTGTTTCCCCATGAAGATCAGAGAACACAGAGATCAGAGAATAGTGAAGAATACATGAATTTTGCATAAACATTGGATCATCACTTATACCAGTTTACACTTACTAATCTATAACATTCAAGCAAAACTGCAGGGCAATGCAAATGCCTAGTGTCATTCTCAGTCAGTCATGTCTGAAAGAACCCAAACATGGACTAACCATTTCCATGCCTACAAACTCTTTGAAAGCATATTTGTCTTTCAATAAAATGAGACACTGACATTTATTACACTCCTGTGTTGAGTTCCCGGGCAATGTAATTTTCCCAGCCGACATCAGAATTACACGCTTCCATGTCTGCAGATAGTATAATCCAATATGAATCACTTGGACTTTTAACTGTCATGTAGGGTGTGCCCAGGTAGCCTATCCAACACACTTTGTTAGGCAGCAAATTATAAAAACCAATCACCATACATGACAAACCAGTAAGATCCAGGGCAACCAAGAGAAAAAACTTGCAGATTACACAAACACAAGATGACTTAAATGTGACAATCATCACACGATAACTCAGTGCACAATCCCATGCTCACAAGAATCATGCATAGATAGGTGCTGTGAAATTAACATACGGTATTACAACATTGAGATGAGTAAACGGAAAATCTGTGATCACCCACAGGACCACCTTGCATAGGGAGACAATAATAAAGAAGACACTGGCAAGCTGGCCCTTGCAGTGAAAGGAACCCTATGTACAGTGAGAGGACCCCTGATATCACTATTGCTGCATTTTGACCAGACCCAGCTTATGAGGCAGCCCCTCACAAGGAAAGAGAGGGGGACCTTGGAACCCCCTTCAATCCTTTAAACCCAACATTTGCAAACAAGACCTACATGTGTGAGTCTGTACAGTCAGAATGAAGGACACTTGTTTTACACACCCACTACAGCTAACGCTCCTGGCCTCCACCCTTCCCTTCTCACACACACAATGCCCTTTACCCCATTCACACTGTTGTGATTCTTTGGATAGCTCTCAATCTCCACACCCGACCAGAGGAAGGAGGAAGGGAGCCAGTCAGAAGCTGATACCACCAGGACCATTCACTTCCAGAGCTTTCTACCTTCTTGCATGGAGCCATTACTTATAGACAGATCATCAACAGACAAGGATCTACACAAAGATACATGCCGGTACAAGCTGGAACAGACCTCTCCCTTCCCCCTCTCATCCCCTTCATCAAACACAAATTGAGTAAAATAGTACACTATTACACTATTTACTGCTGTGGTGATCTCTCTGGCCTGTTTTCTCTGAAACACACTGGACCCTAGAATTCCAAGCCCAACTTGCCAGCAAGAACCCCCATGTAACAGAACAAGAAACATCATTTAGTGGTAGAGGAAGCACATGTTTTGGTGCTCCTAGATAGAGCACCTGTCTCGCACATTTGATCCAGATTTCTTAAGCCGCAAGGTTGTGTGCCATGTAGGCAGCACTCCGCCTCTCTGCATCAACTAACACAGTGTAAGTGCCTTCAACTCCAGTATAGTATGTCATTAGAAACTTCAGGCAGGGCAAACAGTCTGAGTAGGCACAGTTTACCTCCAGCTGCAATAAGCTTCTCCACACGTGCCACAATGTGTTTACCATATGTGTACTTCTTAAGAGCATGTAAATGCACCCGAATGCGTGCTAAAAGCAGTTCACGCTGCGCCTCATCACACGTCTCAAGAACCTTCTGGACTACATAATTAGCAAACTGGTCTTTCATCATTGCCTGAGCCAATCCACAGCCAGACATTCATGTCAGTACCTAATTCATCTGCCTACTCAATAAACACACCATGGACAGAAGTTCTTTTGGCTTCTCTTCTTGAAAAAAAACACTCCTGTAGCTCTTCTACACTAACATGACTGAAATTATGGAAAAATAAGACATTGATGTTTGCTGCTTGAGATCCAAATCTTTTATCACAAAAGGGTGGCTTTGTGCAGGCTCCAAAACATCCCACTTGTTATGGCCCAGGTCATAGATCAAGTGCATGTCCAACCTGTAGGGGCTCATTCTCATCAGTGTGACCAAGCATTTCATTGATCAAAATTTGGCGCTCAGCTGGGCCCCCAAACTCCAAGCACTTCTCCACCACATTAGATGCAAATTTGTGTTGACTCATTTGTACAATTTGCCCAGCCAGCTTCGTAATGATCTCCTTTCTCTCATGGTCTCGCCCATGCTCCAGCACATGCTGCCAACCGACCAACATAGAAAAACCATGAATTGACTGTTTCTTGTAACTTCCAAAAATCATCTGACAAGCAGTTGTTATGTCTCCCCACTTACATTCAAGAGTGCAAAAAGAATACAAAACATCCATGTACTTGAGAGGTCAGTATATACTTTCTACCATGGCAATTATGTACAAACCATGAGAGATGTCAGCAGTTAGAGCACACCACAAACACAAAAATTACCTTATTGCTAGTTCAACACAACTACCATGTTTGGCACTTTCATTTGCAATTCAGTCACAGAAAGCTACACAGTCCAGAGAAGTATATCTGCCCAGAGGAAAAACCTAAAAATTGCACAGATATTGAACACCCAAAACATGCACTTGTCTGCTGACTCCAGGAGAATAATGAACTGTAGAGAGCTGATGATTGCAGTAAACCTGGACAACATAATTGCCATATTGGTCTTGGGCAAGAATACAAGTAGAGCGCAGAATTTCCTCCATAATGCCGCGCTGTTTCTGCTCATCTGTGCAATGCTCCAGTACTCTCTGGTAAATCAGAAAAAAAAAACATGCTTTAAAGATCTGGCAAATCATCAATCCAAAACACAACTGGAGCCTATTGAAAAGTGTCTCAATGGACATATGAAAATAAGCATCATGCTTCCACCACTGATATTGAGATCTAGTTCAAGTGTCCTAGAAAGTGAAAGAAGTTTTGTGAAATCTAAAAGCAAGCTCACTAGAATCTCATTAATCAGGCAGATTAGTGACAGAGAATAGAATGCACCACACCACAATTTTGGATTGTGGGTTTTGAGAATTTCACCTGGATGACTCGGCAGCCATATGGATGTGTTGAGAGCACCACAACTTGATTGTCAAATGCAGATATAATGAAATGTATTCTGTCAGGAGGTACACATTCAATGCACTTCTGAATCACATGGTTTCCATTTTGATCACGTACGCAACGCATCACATTCCCATCCAGCTCAGACACCAACTGTGTCTGCTGATCAACATCTACCACTTCCAATGCCTGATACAACACACAAAATGCACTATATCAAGCCAAATGTAACCTACAATTAAAAGACCACAAGATGACCACAGCACACAATTTGAGCATGTGTAAGGTAATGTGCGCCTCAGGCACAGAAAAGTTGAGCACAATAGGTATGCCTAAAACCCAACATTTTTGCCATGTTAGTGCACTTGTTTCCATTGAATATTTCAGGAGTCACGCAGTTGGTGGAAACACAGTCATTTGCAAATACCTTTTGAATAACTCGGCAGCCATACATTTGGAGGCTGAGTACCAGAACATGTCCTACCAATTGATTTGCCAGATCCCGCCTCTGTTGAGGTGTGCCATGCTCAAAAAACTGCACAAAAAGCACATACTCAGATCAGTAAGTTCCTCTCTTGATTGATCTCAACCACAAATCAGTGACTTGACTCCAGAGTCCACACTAAACAAATGGAGGTTTCTTATGACTCCAGAGTCTGCCCTAAACAAACAAGATCTCTAAGAATCGATACAAGGTTTTCAGTATACAGTAAAAACCTTTTGAATCACATAGTTGCCAAATACATCAGTCATGAGCGTCAAGGCTCGAGGTAGCACTTCTTGGAAAACCATGCCCTTCTCATCTGGGCTTGCAGTCTCCAATTTCTGTTGAATGAAACGACTCCCATGTTGATCAGCACTGCACACCCACAGAAGAACACCATATGCTTGGACTGCTGCAAAATGCTTAAATCATCACAGATGGCAAATACACCTGCCACTGCCTCAAAGCTCTTCTCTGAGTGTTAATAACATCTCTCTTCAGGAACATAGAGCCTCAGGTTGAACAGAGTCAGACATACCTGAACTCAACAACATGGCCTGTAATGTCCGACAGTTCAAAACGTCGCGTCTTACTGTTTTTGTATTCCTCAAGAAGAGTGGATCCTCGTGTCTCCTCAGTGGTCTCTGAGCTTCTTTGAGATTGCCACCCAGAGTAACTTGTTCCAGCTGCAGTGGCACTAGATCTGCCAGTTCCTGAAGAGAGACGTAGGTTCCGATCATCCCGTCTCACAGACAGACTTCCTGGCCCAACAGGTGAACCCGGCAGCACAGGACTGGTAAGGGGTGAATTGTTATATGGCATCACCATTCCTACTCCTGGAGGGCTGCCATAATAAGCTGGACTGACTGACCCACTCTTGTTTGACACTATTGGCACCCCTATTGATCCAGTCCTTGCATACTGTGATTTTTGCTCTCCTGTATACCCTAACATCACCCCTAACTGGCTCTTTTGAAGCTCCATCAGATCAACATTACCCCCTCCAACATTATAGGTCCTGTACAAGGCAGGGTCATTCAATGCACGGGCCTCATCTGCAGCACGTTGCATGTACTGTTGCAGGTAGATTGGATCATGTATCTGGGGTGAAAGACCTGAGCCAGCTTGCCCTGTAAACTTGTAAAGGTGCTGCATATCAACAGCTGCTTGAGCAGGAGACCCTGGAACCCCTGTCCGCACCCCCATACTAGCTGCCACAGCTGCTGCTGTTGCAGCATCAAAGGTCACTTGAGGTGGGTAGCCAGTCATCATCGGGGCCAGCACAGCTGGATTTACAGGATATCCACCAATTCCATACTGCGGGGCATAAACAGCTGCGGAGTTTAGATTGGGGTAATAAGGGTTCCCAGCCATGTACATTGCTGCAGCTGCTGCTGCATACATATTAGGAGCAGTGGCACCTGCATGGAGTGTGGGTTGAAGTGCAGAAGCCTGTGCCTGCTGGCTAGTCAGTCCAGGGACACTGAACTTCACCTGACCCCTGTAGCCAGAGTCAAACCCAGAATACAACTGTTGTTGCTGTTGTTGTTGCTGTTGCTGCTGCTGCTGCTGCTGCTGTAGAGCCTGATTGTATGCAAGTGCCTGCTGCAACTGCACTGCCTGCAAAAGAAGGTAAAAACATATATAAAGAAGATAAAAAGGGGAAAAAAGGCACCAAAAAAAATACTATGTATTCCTACACCAATACTAACCCAAGAAGTTATCTTTAATGCAGTGAGGGCATGGGAACCCTAGGACAGACAACTGTACTGACACTAAAGCAAATAACATACTAACTCTCACGAGTATCAAGAAATCTCCATATTCACAATAAGTAAACCAGGACAAGGTGCAAAACTTTTCCTTCAAGTCAAAGAAAAACTTCCAGATAAGGACTGAAGAACTGGGAAGAAAAAAAAACACAGAAGGGAAGAACTTGAACACAAACAATAAAACTAGCAGTACAAATAGCAGGAGTGAGAGTCTCACACTTATTCAGGGACCATCAACAGTAACATATATGATACTGCCTTATCTATCACAACCTACCCACTGACTTCATCGGCTTCCTACAGTGGGTATAGCCTGTGTACTGAGTTTGTGTCACAAGACCAGGAGCAACACGAAGACTCAGCCATGATACTAGATAGCACCCAACACCACAGAAGGGAAAACATAGAGAAACACACAAATGAAAAGAAAAACAGAAAAACAAAAGAGGACACACAATAGGAAGAAAAGAACAGAAAACAATAGACAAGCAAGGACCAAGTGGACTTTAAAAAGGTCTCCACTTACAAGACTCTATACAAACTCATTTGGAAGAATCCTCATCAAAGGTATCACACAAAACACCTTGAGGACACAAAAGCAAACAACAGACAGAAAGCAACCTGTGCAGCTTGTGCTTGGGCAGCAATCTGGACACGTTGTTGTTGCTGCTGCTGCTGCTGTTGGCGCTGCTGCTGTTGCTGCTGCTGCAAACGCAACTGTTGCTGCTGCAGGAGCTCCCGGTCTTCTATTGCTGCTGCAGCCCCTTGTACATCTGACATACTCATCCCCTGTAATGATGCTGCAAGATCCATAACACTACCACTTGATGCAGTGCTCCCTTGCAATGCTGCTGCAAATTCTGCAGCACTCGCACTTGCTGCCCTGTTGAGGGCCACACTTCTTGCTTCAGCACTTGTCAGATTCATAGTTCCACCAGAAAGCCCAGGAACTGCCCCCAACATTGCTACTCCAGGACTGGGAGATCGAGTATGAGGAACAGGAGAATCCAGAGAGGCTGTTCTTGGCACAGGGGCTGCTGGCCCTGAAGATTGCCCATGCTTGCTGGCAACACCTGGAATTGGAGTAGAGGTGCGTGAGCCAAGTCCAGCTGCTGCTACATTGAGTTCAGCAGTAGTTGCAGAGGTCTGTGCAGCATCACGCAAATGTGTGAGCTGCATGTCGAGTGTTGGGGCTGCATCTGCACCTTCTTCAGTTGCTGCTCTGCTTGAAGACCTGGAAAGTTGGTATACTGGTGAAGGAGTTCGAGGAAAGTCCTCCTGCAGTTGATAAGACAAAAGAAAGCACATGAGTGCCAGGGTGGTGGTTTCTCTTTCAAAAAGGTTCACATCACATCTCTTCTAAGTGGCTCTGTAAAACCCTGAATTTGCTGGAAAGATGTAATACAATGCACATGTGCACAATCACTGGATTATTCTGCAAATGCCAAAATGTGAACTCAGGTTCAACAAAGAATGATAAAGTTCAGAAGTTTAGTCCAATTCCAGGGCGTGCAAAGGAACCCTATGCAATTCAGAGGGTAAAGAAAGGAAATTCAAAGTGGCAAAAGCATGGAAGAGCTGCTGCACCTGAATAAGGTCTACAAGACTTTTGGGACGGGCTCCCAGCCCTGTGGAAGCAAGACCCATCAAACGATCTATTCTTCTATCGGCCCAGTCGCTGGAGGTTTGTCTTACAAGGTTGCCTATGGGCGAGGAATTATCCTCATCCAAGGGCTCCGGCTCCTCTGTATGGGTGGGTAGCACAGGTTGTGTGGAAAACAAAGATTTGCTGTTGCTGTCATCCATAGACCTCAACTTCCTTTTGTCTCCAATGCCTCCAACCCCCATACCTGATTGCAATCTCTGCGCCAGCCGGTAATTATCCCAAGAGATTAGCGGCGGGGGTAGCCTAGGGTTGAGGTTAATGTTGTTGTAGTAATAGACGAGGTACGCAGGGTCGGATCGTTGCTCCTGTTCAGCGTCCAGCACATCTCCTTCCCCGAGTTGCGTCTTGGAAACACGACCCCCAGACTTAGGGCTTGTGGTGGTAGCAAGGTGAGAAAACAAACCCCCCATCGCCGCAAACGACCCCTCCACACTGGGTGGCGCACTCCCACTCCGTTGCGGTACACCCTTCTCACTAAATTCGAACCGCGTGTGTCTGTTGAGCAACAAACCCAACTCCTCTGCTCCATCTTGAGTCGGCAACAAAGAGCTATGATGAGCTCCAACACCACCACCAACACCACCACTACCCAAAACGGCAGTTGCCCGTGGACCATCCCCGAGAGATACTCCACCAATGCCCCCTCTCATTCCCCCACCTGATAACATTCTCACCGGGCTCTCTGTCGCCATGTTTTTTTCGCTCTCCCTTCACCTCCACCACAGCAACCAGCTTCCAAAAGCATCTAAGCTTTACACATTGCCCCACATATCCCTTTTCCTCTTTCTTTCTTTTTTTTTTTTTACCCCTAATCTTCCACTTTCTCCTCTTCCTCTTACTCCTCCGCTGCTGCACCCAAAACCCCAGCGTTCGTCTGTCCAACGAAGCTATCCCACTTTTGCTGCAGCAACCCAGCCAAGGCCACACCCCCACAAAGGTTGTGACCTCTGCAGCTTTGCTGCAAAACAAGGAATAGGGAAAAAGAGGCAAACCCCACACACACCAACGAGGAGAAAAGAGGCAGGAGAGGCAGGGAAAGGGAGCGCAGCACAGGGGCTGCTGCTACTGGGGATGGCGGGTTGCGGAAAGCAGCGCTGCTTGTCACTGCGGGGCCTTGCGGAGTGGATCATGACCGTCGGATCCTGGATTCATCGGCTCCGATTCGTTCAGGCGCAAGCCCTCAGGCAGCGGAAAACAGTGTTTTGGGTGCACGCTCTCTGTTAGGGCACTCGACGTTCGTGCGCCGTACGATGCCCCCGCACTACGATTCGGAGCTGTCCGATTTCGCATTGGCGCTTCGTGGGCCTCTTTACTTATGTGGGTAAGCGATTTACTTAATTAAGTTACTTAAATTTATACTTTCACTTGCATTTCTAGTCATTGACTTCCTTTTTTTGTTTTTTGTCTTTTTTGGGGTTGGTTTGGGGAAGTTTAATTTTCACTTCTTTCACCAAGTAATCGAGTGGTTTTGTTGGCATAAGAGAAATACCATCAGTAGAGCATAGACACCTTTGGCACATGTGTGTTGAATGATTAATTAATTTTGAAGATTTCATGTTGGAAAATAAAATATTTTTGAATATTTCAGAAGATTCTTTATTTTCTTTATAAAATCTATTTGCTTTTACAGAATTTTGAAATTTTGAAATAATTTAATATACATATGTTTAATCAGTGTGGAAGCTACCAAGGTACTATGGTATCCCATTTTTATCATGTTAAAATTGTGAAATTTAAAACATCCAGGTAGGAGTCAACACTAGGTAATAATCAGTTGTAACTTTCTTGACTTTCTCTTTCCTTTTCCTCTCGAAATGGAGGGAAAAAAGTTAGTAGGTATGGAAATGGAGGGCTCTCTTTGTTTTCCCCCAAAATGAGCAAAAAAAATTTTAATGCTTTTTTGTGGGGTCCCCTCCCCTTTTATTTTGCCAATAGGGGAAACCAAACTAGTTGTGAGTAGTGGGAAGAAATGTGATGACACAATACTCTTTTGTATAGGAGCCAATTAAACAAATGAAAATGCACTTAGTACAGACTCTTCTCCATTTTCAGCCTATTGAACTCATCCAATTAGCCTTGCTTGGTGTATGGGAATGGTGGTTACCTATTTGTGTAGAGCCCAACTTTGAATAAGGTAAGGAGGTAAGTTAGTCACAAGGTGAAGAGGCCCTTATTTATCATTGACCCATACATAATCATGTAGACAGAGGAATCTACAAGGGCCTCTGCTAATTTGAGGGTTGTAGCACAGAGGGCCATAGCCTCAGGTTTGAGCTCAAATTTTAGGGAACACCAACAAGAGCCACAAGGGTGAACTTGCACTCAGACTGGTACCTTCTTCACCTTCTGGAGTGAGGTCTCTTAAGATGCATTCACACCTAATGGTAAGTCAGTGTTAAGTGAAAATCTAGGTGGCATCTTAGGTGGTACTACCCAATGTTAAATGGGTGATTGTTTAATATTAAGTGAATGTTAACTTAACATAAAATCTTTGTGGTAAATAGGTTTAGGTTCTAAACGACTAGCTTAGCGTTAGGAGACTTAATATTAGAGTCCTTAACATCAAGTGTGAATGCACCTTAAATAGTGGCCAAATTAAACCCAAGAAATGTTGGATTTGGACTCAAAGATATTGATTTGATCTAAGTGCGGGATATTTATAATCTTCAGAAGCAATTTTAGATGAATTTTGGGGTTTTTAGGTTTTATCATGGTACATGCCACAGGAGTCCTTCCTCTGCATAAAGTACACAAGGTTTGCCTGTGAAGGGGACAGGGCTCTTTGATGGATAAGAAGGCGAAATGTTTGACTTTTCATAGAAGAGTTGAAAATTGACCAGCATACCGTTGCCTAGGGTCAGTTTCCACATTGACAAAATGAATAATTATTTTTTTCAAAAAGTGAATTCGTTTCTCAAATTTTTAATTCTATACTTTTTCATCATCTACTATAATATTGTGAATATGAGGAATGAAATTATTCAGAGTGTTATAGCCCATGATAATTATGATGATTTTCAACATTTCAACTTCATATTTTCACAAATTTTCATTTCAATATTTTAAGGATTATTTAATGGCGAAACTGACCTCAGAGTAAGGTAGTCTAGACTGGAGAGGGACCAAAAATGATGAAGATTCAATATGACTTGTTTGGTAGTTTTTCACAAAGTTCAAATTATGACAGCTTTGCTCTTCATTCCTATGAAGAAAAGACTGGAATATCCAAAGCCCACTTTCAATGGGCTTTCTATCAGCTCACCTTTGTGGAAAATAATTGGGAAAACAGATCCCACTCATTTTTTGTTGTCCCCTTTGGAGAGCCTTCTTTCTTCAATTTTTTTTATTTTGCAAAAGTGACAATTATTTGCTGGAAAAACAAATCTACCTCATGCAAAAACCCTTTTTTCCTGAGTTTTCTCAAAATCTTTTGGACTCAAACTAGCGAAAATTCACCTTGAAGCAAATCACTACTTTTGAGCACATGAAAACAACATTTTGCTTTTGGGAGTGTAGCAAAGCGAAGGCGCACTGAGTGGGCCATGACCTTCATCCATCAACGCAAATTCCTGGGATTCATTGACGGGCAACGGAAGAGACTAAGCACTTGAGTTTGGCAATTTATGGTGCTTGCACTAAATCATCTGTGCCAGGGATGGTAGGAAAGTTAGATGGACTTACCAAGTACTTAGGAATTGGAGCGCCCTTGAGTAGCGTCTCTAGTTGTTGACATGCCTAAGGTTTTCGTTTGGTCCCAGTTCTCCTATTTGTGTTCCTCCCTTTTTACAATGGATTATGTCCATTTGTTCCAAAAAAAAAACCACAATCATAACATATTGCAATGAATGGGTTTTCTCTTTTGCCCAAAGGAACAAAAGTAGGAAAACTGTACAAAGCACACATGGAAATAGTAAGCATAACTTTTTGGACTATATTTTCCACCCCTTTTGAGTTCCAACTCAGTATTAGAACAAGTCTTGTCTTTGCTTTGACTGCAACCTTAATTCTAAAGATCAAATCTTATTTATTTTTCAGGTATGGAGTTTTTTCTTTTTTTTTCCCCAAAAATCCACCAAAGAAAGATGATAACTTGAGGATCTAAAGTCACTACTATAATCTCAAATCTAATTGGCTAAATTTTTTAGTAAAAGAAAACCCAATATGAATAACCCTTAAAAAAACCATCCAATCATTTTGAACAAGTTGATTTAAACATGTCTATTGTAATTAGGGTGATCTTTTTGCTAATAAAGTAATGGACCATTTGTGTCATCATTCTAGCAAAAAGGATGGTCATTTTGACTAATAGATTGATCATTTTGATTGTCAATTTTTTCTTCAAATAAAATTAGTTATTTTTAATTATTTTAAAATATATATAAATTTGTGGTAAGTAGGTAGGTGTGTATAAATAAGTTTTAAAAAGGCCAATAGACATGTAGGTAGGTGGTAGCCTAGCATAACCTAATTAAACACAACTTAACTTATTCTAACTTACTTAACCTAGCCCCTTAACCATGCACATGAGTTGTAAATATTAAAAATTCAACCCCTCTCACATACACAATAATAAACCAAGTTTTTGTCAATGGATCACATTTTCATTTGATAACAATTTTCGTCAAAAAACAATTTCCATGTCTTGTCACTTGATTACACTAAGTTTATGTAACTAAGTAAAAGGGTAAGGTAACTACAACTATGTAAATATAGAGGTAAATAGACTAATATTGTGCATGTAAATGTCAATAGCCATATATACAGTTGTAAATCCAATTTAAATGTAAATCATTTACACTTACACTTATCATGTTGTAATGTATATATATATTTTACACTTACACGAAGCCAATGTAAATATTTGTCACATACACTTACATGGCCTTATGTAAATGTTTTGGGAGGTGTAAATGTAAGTGTAAATACTAGAATTATTTGTAAAGTCACATTGTCTTAATGCTTGCTTTTGTGAAAAAATGTTTAGTATTTTCCTACTTTAACATATTTTAATGTTGCCAAATTTTGCTAAATAGTCTTATGGACGATCACCACTTGAGCAACATCACAAAAAAATTTTAGAACATTTGGGTTGGAAATTTCATTTTCAACCAAAAATTGATGAAGGTTTGGAATGAAGTGTCTTTCCAAAATATTTTTCAAAAAATTGCAAAAACTTTCTAAAGAAAATTAATGCCATGTACTAAATGATTTCGGTTTTTGTGGCCCAATTGTCATGCTACATCATATTTTTGTAAATATGCCAATAATCCACATGTAAGTTTAAATATTTTTTACTACAATTCAAAATCATTCGCAATTATTGTCCCGTCAAATTGATAGATCATTAATATTGGAAGTTATGAATTGTTTTGATTATTATCACAAAAGACATAAATATTTTAAATAATGAGTAAGGATGCCCATTTTTTGGACTTGCAACAACATTAGTCCCAAAAATGGGCATTCGTTTGTTGAGGGTTTTATTTTGTGTCCACACCTTCCCACCCAATATAAATTTTTAAAACCATGAAAAAACCCCAAATAACATATCACAATTTGACTTATACTTTAATATGGACTTTCTTTTGAAGTAATGAAATTCCCCTTTATCTCTTATTAAAGTTATAAGCTCATTCAAATCAATAAGTAAAGATGTTCTTTTATTTGGTTTTGGAAACAAATGGATGAAATCCATTGTAAAAAACAAGTACATGGGGGTATGGCAAAGGCACCCCATCAAGAAAGGATGCACATTCTTTGCAATCCAAAAAATGAACATTGTTTTCTAGGTATTTTTGGTCTAAAAATTTAAAATTGTTCACAATTAATGTCCCCATTAAACTAGCAAGATCTTGTTTGGAGGTTGCAAATCATTTGATCGTTGGCACATAAAGCTAAAATAATTTTGCTACATAGGACAATGTGTCAAACCATTATAAGTTAATAACACCAAAATTATGAAATATGTCAATATTTAAAAAGCATTGATTTTTTATTCGTAATTTTTTTCAAAATGGTGAAATATAGGTCTTTTTGGGCTTTTAAGTCACTAAAGTTTGACAAAATTTTCACAAATATTATTAAATATCTCCAATTTCTACATTAAGTTATGGTAGGTGGTCAAAAATAGAAAAGAAATTTATAGAAATTTCAATTTCAATTATTATAATTGTCATATTTGCAAAATTTTGGCTAAGGTGACAATCATCTTAGGAGTGATTGCCACCTTAGCTACATGACAAAATTGAAAAAATCATTGCTACTTGAAGGTAACATTAGTGGATTGGCATATATATATTGACCTCTTATAGTCTTTCACAAAAGTTATTATGCACCATATCCTCTAACATCCAAAGTTCTCTTCGTTTCAATTACAAAACCAACCATTACATGGTCACTAGATTAGTGGAGTGATTAGGTAGATGATTAGTGGATTAGTATAATGATTAACCATTAGCCATCCTAGTGTGTAGTGGTCTTTGGTACTTGGATGTTTTTGGATCTTCCCACTAATATTTGCATTCTACTTCTTATAATCATGTTTAGGTCTTCTTAGCATTGGTGCATTAGTTTCTACTTAACATTGCATTGTGTTCCTATGTTTTATCATTTGGCCAAGTGGTAATAGTACTTGCATTTCATGGCCACATTCAAACAATGGAATTGTAGTTGTCCTTGAACACCATCTTTGCATGTTTAGCAACTTCATGCCTTTTAGTGTTATGGTCATGAAGGAAGTTGACAATAATTCTGTTCATTTCCAAAAACCACACTAAACACCAGTAGGTCTTGAATGGAGAGTTAAAGTTGTCATGTATAAGGTGTGGGTAAAAAGGGTCCCCAATGCATCACAATCATCTAACATTACACTTGATAGAGTGAACTTTATCAGTCAAGACCATGATGTAGTTAAGGTCAAAATATAGTTTCAAAATTCCTTGGTTGTTCATACCTTGAATTATTCATCTTGAGATGATGATGTTATTGAACTTCAATCAATGACACCCATTTTTGGAAATGACATTATTGAACTTCCATTCATGATGCCCATTTCCAAAGATGATCCATTTGTGAACACCAAATCAAAAATACACCCACCCATGAACTAAACTTACAATGTATTGATCAAATATTAAGGACCCATTGTAGTATTATTGAGCTTTTCAATTTTTTTGGCAAGTCTTGTCAATGCAAGAGTGAGTTACACACTTTAAACTATCATACCATAAATATACATAATGAGAATTGAACTTCCAAAATTTGATGGGACAATAATGTTTGACCCACCACCAAAATCTACCATTAAACAATTTGTTGGCCAAATGTTAGGAGGTGGTAAACTACATCATGGAATGGACAAGAAGGATGATGGACATGCTTGGACTATCACAAAGACAACCAACAAAAAGAATGACCTTGACCTTGTCTGTAGGTGGTCACATTACCTTGGTCACTTGTAATGCAAACATCTAGATTGTCTTCAATTCCTTCATTTGGGTTCTTTGAACAAGATTGCGTGGGATGGTTTTTCTATTTCACGACTCCCTTTGGGAGTTGCCCCCCCCCACCCCTCAAAGTCCACCTCGCATGTAGCTATTGCAAGAGAACTCTTGTGTGTGTAAATACATGTGATGTTCACATCTATTATGTCCTTCCAAGAAACAAGGACACCACTCAAGCTTGCATCCATATAGGCACCCATGCCCATCCTATGAGAAAAGGGACTTGCATGGAAACTTTTAAAATTATTAAGTAGTTGATAGGGGTGGAAGTGATGCGAATGTTGAATGCTAAAAATTTGGCAATTCAAATAGTAGCTAAAGCCATCAAAGAGTTTCTTGAAACCCACCTTTTAGTTGATGACAACAAGGCTACTATCATGTTGTCCAATGTTAAGTTCAATAACATGTTCGACAAGTTTTCTATGCTAAATTCACCCAACATTTGTCACAACATCAAAAGTTTCAATAATGTTACAAAATGGAATGGCTATATTGATAGCATCCTTGAATTGAAAAGGAGGATACGCTATGATTACATCCAAGATAATGTTTTCCTTGATAAAGGTGTTTCCAAGGTGTACCTTTTCAAAATGTCTCCACATTGGCCTACAAGTGGTGTTGATATTGTAATGCGCATGCAACTAGGAGGAGATTTTGAAAATGTGTGGATCATGTTTAATCATGTCAAATGTGTTTAAGTCTGGACTACCATGGGTTACCATGTTTATGACATGACATATTGTAAGTTATTGATTATAGCTATATGTGATGTGCAATCTAATGAAGTTGATTCACAAGTCCTCATGTGGTCTTCCCTTACAAGACTTGTCAAAAAGGTAGGCAAAATAAAAAATGTCAACTTCAAAGGCTTCATGGTGAATAATCCTTCAAACTAATTTCAATGCAATGAGGAGCATGTTCGGTTTTGGGGACCCTATAATACCCATGGTTGGTAGAGAACGCATATGTCTCATGCATTGGGTGTAGTCCATGGAGATGCACACAAGACATTTGATTAAATTCGATCTTCTAAAAGAGCACAAAAGGCTTTGTCATCAATATAGAAAATGAAAAATTGAAGAAAAAGTGTAAGAAATGTATGCCACCATTCGAACATGGTGGTACTCAAGTGGAGCAATAGGTGAAGAAAACATTTGAGAATTGAATGATTAGTTGGGGTTTTGGCACTTTCGAATGCATTAGTGGGGGGATTTTACAAAATAGGTAAATAATTGTTTCCCAACCCTTGCCCACATAATTTTACATATGAAAAAACCTTTTTTTGTGCCTTTGTGTCTAATATGATCTAATTTTGATGTTAACATAAATTTATGTTGGATGAACTTATTAATATGCCAACTTGCAACCTATCAGAAACTATACACAACAAGATGTTAGAACAAGTTGTTAATCAACAACATGACCTCTATGATGCAACTTGTGATGACTTGGTTCAAATAATCATGTAGTATTCCAACTACGCGTCATTCCAAAATGGTGGGCAGTTTGAAAAGGGCCCAAACAAAGTAGAAATAAAACTTATAATAGCCACAAGAAATTGCAATCCCCAAAAGCTCATGGAAACCATCTCCAATTTATCCAAGCATAGTAGATTGGCATGTAGAATTCCATTCCTTGAAGGGGAAGAAGCGTTTGGTTCTTGCAAAAAGCAAATAGATTTACCACCAAGTTCAAATATGGATTCACATCAATTAGATCGTGTGAATTTCTCAATGTCGAAAGAGGGGGGTTGAGTTGTGAGAGGGAAAACTAATGCATCTACACCATTTGTTAACATTGGCAAATCTTCAAGTGGCTCATTGAAGGTGTTTTCCCGAAATGGAAAAAAAATCTTAGAAGCTGAATGTAGGGAACAAATGTGGCACATTGAATGTTATAGATCCATTACCAAATGTTTCGAATTCTAAGCCAACATGAAAGTCAAATGTATAGCAACAAATATGTAGGTCCAAGAAGGGGACACCGACCCCCACTTACACATGCAACAAGGAGAGACCTTCTTATAATCCTAACTGATAGAATGCCAAACATAAATTTTGGTTTTGTGCAGATGATCTTGCAAGGTGTGTCATTAGCACTAAGAGAGAGCACATTTTGACAAGGCCTCTTATACCCACAATGTGGCCTGTGATGTCAAAGACATGTCTAACTCAAGAAGAGGTCCATAGCCTTAAAGATGTTGGGCTTTTGTTGGAAAAAAATAATGACTTTTTACCACATCAACTATTTTCAAAAGTTGATATGGGCATAGGATTTGATGTGATGCAATGTCCGAATTCCCATGCCCACCCCACAACTCGTTTTGGCAAGGAGGTATGTTGGGTTGTTCCAAACATTGACCACAACAACAAATGGACAATTGTTAGTTGTATGGTGGCCATTGTAAAACTACTAATTATGGATGTTCCACTGCCTGGCTATGGAAAAATCATAACCATAGAGAGAGTAGTTCTTGCAAATTTGCACTAGTATTAGGTCACAATTGGTAATTTCCCAAGTTGCAATTGTATAAACTTCATCAATATGTCTATAGCAACATTAGGAAAGAGGGGGAAGTGGGTGCCATGCAAACACATTCATTAGATATTTTGCCATGTGGTGCATTGTAATCCTGAACTTGATATTTGCATCCATCAACCAACCTTAAGCTTTGATGAAGTCATTACTTTGTTGCAAAGGGCAACCTTTATTGTCCCATGAAGTTTGCTAGATTAAAATGTCTAAGAAAATGTTTTTTTTTCCCCCCAATTTTGTGGCTTGGAAATTTTTGCAACTTTTGGAAAATAATTGATAACTTTTTTTTGGCATTTACATTATAAAAATGAAAGCTTCAAATGTTTCTTGAAATTTTTTTGTAGCCAAAATGATCCAACACCATTTTTGCAAGTGCATGAAGCTACCTTATTGCTTGGGAACTTATAAATATTTGAAAAATGGGTTGCAAACACATATCACAAAATTAACCATTATTGTATTGGTAAATGGCCCGTTTGTCCAAATTGTAAGATTACCATCAAAACATAAAGGACCATCAGCTTGACTTTTACATTATTAAAAACTTAAAATATTCCAAAAATATCTTTCAATTGTTCCACATAATTTCCTATTTGTGTAAAAAATGAAACTTTGATGCTAAATGCAGTTACAACTATCCTTGTCAAGGTAAATAAATAGTAAAATATGGCCAACATAAGGGGACATCAATTCAATTATGTTTGTAGGGTTTTGGATTTGAATGGACATGAATTAGAATAGAGTTAGTTTTAACTTTTGTATGGGTTGACATTAGAAAACAATGATCAAGAAGTTGCACAAGGTTGGTAAAGGGATTTAAGTTATACAAAATCGATGTTGTGAAAAATTTCTTATATTTATATATATGGAATGAACAAAATATTTCACATTTACAATTTGAAAATATGAAGAGTATACATCAAATTCAAAAACTCCCACATCTTCTTAAAGAAGGCATTGCAAGCCCACATTATGGGGAAATTTAAAAGATGGCATGTGAAATTCCATCAAATTTGAGTGGAATGAATAAAATGTATAATCATTTGGGGTGAGTAGTTTTTAGAGGATATTGGAAAAAAAATCTAAGAAATATTTCCTTTTTTTATTTCCACTATAACGAATCTAAACACTTTGCAATTTGTAATGTGGTTATAAAGCAATTGAGAGCAAAAAACTAAGCAACAAAAATCAAACATGTGAGTTATTTGTTGGTTGGCTGTGAAAAACATCTATGGCCTTGTAGTTGGTAGTTTCATGAAATCACTACAAAAAATAACCCCACATAAACAATTATCATGAAGTTTATGACATTGTATTTAATAAATTATGATTTTTTTTGGATTTCAAATGGAAAAATAGGATAAGTTAAATTAAGAAAGAATTTCAAAATTCAAATTGTGTATATTTTTTTGATGAATAAAAAATACCAGTTCCAAACAAAATTTAAAGTTCAAATCTTCATTTTATAATGGCATATATACCATTATGTATCCAGGCAAAACAATAAAATTAATTTATTCAACCAACATGTTTTCAACCTCAACATCATGGTTGATTTGGATGAAATATGGGTACAAACTTTGAAAATGTGAATGCAGCCACAATGGGAATGAAATTAAGATGAAAAATAAAAATGAATAATTTGGATGAAACACTTGGATGAAATGTGGATGAAAAAAATATAAAAATAGGTTTTAGGCTCAAGGCTCATGGCTCACACGACTGCATCGTTGGGGTAGTAGCAGTGGCAATGCAAACCACAACCAAGCTTAGAATTTAGTTTACCGAAACATTTCAATAATCTTTAAAAAGGTGAAGCATGGTGTTCATTGCCCCATTGTTGTTGGTTGTTGTTGCACGGTTGGAAGCAACAACTATAGTGTAAGAATGTTAGGGCAACATGTTAAAGGGAGTAATGGTGGAAGTAGTGTGGAATTCCTCCACCATCATAAGAGCTTTAAAGCTCCACAAACCTAAGAGGTTTAGCTTGTTTAATGGTTCATAAAACTTGAAGTAGGTTTGGGGTAAGGGGGTTT